>Ga0187893_10000058_pt1 | contig 235880 bp, 215 predicted proteins | sample MA1701074metaG_FD_139574 | JGI IMG/M metagenome (GOLD analysis project Ga0187893, IMG submission 139574) | White microbial mat communities from a basaltic lava cave in the Kipuka Kanohina Cave System on the Island of Hawaii, USA - MA170107-4 metaG ...
GCTCGAGCGCGGCGTGCGGCGCGCGTGGCTCGCGCTCCGGCGGCTGCGCCTCGGCCGCCTCCGCTAGGCGCGCAGCTGCTCTGCGAGGAGCCGGTGCGCTGCGTAGGGCGGGGCGCCCGCGGTGCGCGCGCGCCCGCCGGCGAAGCGGCGCTTGAACGCGGCCATCCGGCGCAGCGGGGCCTCGAGCAGGGAGCGGGGAGCGGCCTCGAGCGCGGCCAGGAGCTCGTCGCGCAGCTCGGCGCTGCGACAGGCGAGGAAGGCGTCGACGCCGGCCTCGAGCGCGCGCAGCACGGTCTCGCGCGGCTCGAAGTGGCGCGCGACCGCGGCCATCTCGAGATCGTCCGTGAAGACGAGGCCGTCGTAGCCGAGCTCTCCGCGCAGACACGCGAGCGCGCGCGGCGAGAGCGTGGCGGGCAGCTCCCGGTCGAAGCCCGACACGACGATGTGGGCGGTCATGATGCTCGCCACGCCGGCCTCGATCGCCGCGCGGAAGGGCACGAGCTCCACCTCGGAGAGCCGCGCGAGGTCGCAGTCGATGCGCGGCAGCGCGGTGTGGCTGTCCTCACAGGTATCGCCGTGGCCCGGAAAGTGCTTCGCGCAGGCCGCGATGCCCGCGTCCTGCATCGCGCGCGCGAAGGCGCCCACGTGCTGCGCCACGCGCTCCGGGTCGCGCGAGAAGGAGCGGTCTCCGATCACGGGGTTGGCGGGATTCGAATCCACGTCCGCGACCGGCGCGAAGTCGAGATCGATGCCGAGGTCGGAGAGCTCGCGCGCGAGCGCGCGGGCCAGCGCCCGCGTGATCTCGAGGTCGTCCCGCTCGCCGACGCGGCGCATCGCTGGCCACAGCGTCCAGGGCTCGCGCAGCCGCTGGACGCGTCCGCCCTCCTGGTCGATCGCGACCGCGAGCGGCGCCCGGCCCGGGGCGAGCGCGTGCAGCGCCTCGATCAGGCGCCGTGTCTTCTCGAAGCTCGAGACGTTGCGCGCGAAGAGCGTGACCCCGCCGATGCGGCCCTCGCGGATCCGGTCCGCGAGGTCCGGCGGGACCTCGTGGGCCTCGAAGCCGGCGAACAGGAGCTGGCCCGGCTGCATGCGGGCGGAGGCTAGCCCCGGGGCCACGGCTCGGCCTCCCGCGGGCGCCCGCACGCGAGCCCCGCTACGCTGCGCCGCCACTTCGGGAGCTTCGGCGCTGTGGCCGTCCGGCCGAAAGCGCCGGAGCCGGGCCGCAAACCCTGCCCCTGCATCGGAACCCAATCGTGAGCCAGCAGCCGCGCAAAGACGTTCGCAACGTCGCGATCATCGCCCACGTGGATCACGGCAAGACCACCCTCGTGGACGGCCTGCTGCGCCAGACCGGCGCCTTCCGCGAGAACCAGCGCGTCGCCGAGCGGGTGATGGACAGCGAGGACCTCGAACGCGAGCGCGGCATCACGATCCACGCCAAGGACACCTCGATCGAATACCAGGGCGTGCGCATCCACCTCGTCGACACCCCCGGACACGCGGACTTCGGCGGCGAGGTCGAGCGCGTGCTCGGCATGGTGGACGCCGCGCTGCTGCTGGTCGACGCGGTCGACGGCGTGATGCCGCAGACGCGCTTCGTGCTCTCGAAGGCGCTCGCTCACGGCCTGCGCCCGCTGCTCGTCGTGAACAAGGTCGATCGCCCCGAGCAGCGCGCCGAGCAGGTCGTCAACGAGGTCTTCGACCTGCTCGTGGACCTGGGCGCCGACGACCTGCAGCTCGATTTTCCGGTGGTCTACGCCTCGGCCAAGCAGGGCAGCGCGGCCCTCTCGCTCGAAGCGCCGCGCGCGGACCTGCGCCCGCTGCTCGACACGATCCTCGAGTGCGCCCCCGCGCCGAACGTGGATCTCGAAGCCGGCCTGCAGTTCCAGGCCGTGACCCTCGACTACGACGACTACCTCGGCCGCCTGCTGATCGGGCGCGTCGCCCGCGGTGAGCTGCGGCGCGGCATGAACGTCGTGCGCCTGGGCGCAGAGGGGCAGCGCGAGAGCTTCCGCGTCAGCAAGCTGCTCGGCTCGCGCGGGCTCTCGCGGGTGGAGCTCGAGGTCGCGCGCGCGGGCGAGATCGCGGTCGTGGCCGGGATCGACTCGATCCAGATCGGCGACACGCTCTGCGCGCCCGAGGCGCCGGAGGCGCTGCCGCGGATCGAGGTCGACCCTCCGACGCTGCGCGTGCGCTTCTCGGTCAACAACTCCCCGCTCTGCGGCCAGGCCGGCCGCTTCCTCACGAGCCGACAGATCGGCGAGCGCCTGCGGCGCGAGGCGCTCGGCAACGTCTCGATCCTCGTGGAGGACGCCGACTCGCCCGACACCTTCGTGGTCGCGGGGCGCGGCGAGCTGCAGCTCGGCATCCTGGTCGAGACGCTGCGGCGCGAGGGCTACGAGTTCAGCGTCTCGCGCCCCGAGATCATCCGCCGCGAGGTGGATGGCCGGAGCTGCGAGCCGGTCGAGGACGTCGTCGCCGAGGCGCCCGAGAGCTGCACCGGCGTGATCGTCGAGAAGCTGTCGTCGCGCAAGGGGCGGATGCTCTCGATGGAGCACCGCGGCGCGCGCGTGCGGCTCAACTTCACGGTGCCGTCGCGCGGTCTCTTCGGCTACCGCAGCGAGTTCCTCTCGGACACGCGCGGCGAGGGCGTGCTGCACCGAACCGTGCGCGGCTACGAGCCCTGGGCGGGCGACCTGCCGACGCGCAAGAACGGCGCGATCGTCGCGACCGATGCGGGCCGCAGCACCGCCTACAGCCTCTTCAGCATCCAGGAGCGCGCCAACCTCTTCGTGGGGGCGGGCGTCCCGGTCTACGAGGGCATGATCCTCGGCGAGAACCGCCGCGCGGGCGACATGAACGTCAACGCCGTGCGCGCGAAGAAGCTCACGAACATCCGCGCGGCCGGCAAGGACGAGAACCTGATCCTCACGCCGCCGCGCGAGGTCGGGATCGAATGGGCGCTCGAGTGGCTCGAGGCCGACGAGCTGCTCGAGGTGACGCCGGCAGCGCTGCGCCTGCGCAAGCGCATCCTGGGTGCGAGCTTCCGGAAGCGCTAGTCCCGGGCACGGAGGGCGCGCATGGATCTCGTCGCGGATCTGCTTTCCTTCATCGATCGATCGCCCTCTCCCTACCACGCGGTGGCCGAGGCGCGCCGGCGCCTCGCGCGGGCCGGCTTCCGCGAGCTCTGCGAGGCGGATGCCTGGGAGCTCTCGCCCGGCGACGCGCGCGTCGTCGTGCGCGGCGACGGCAGCCTGCTCGCCTTCCAGGTCGGGAGCGAGACGCCGGCGGCCGCCGGCTTCCGCGCGATCGGCGCCCACAGCGACTCGCCGAACCTGCGGCTCAAGCCGCAGGCCGACGTCCGCAGCCACGGCTACCACCAGCTCGGCGTCGAGATCTACGGCGGCGCGCTGCTCCACACCTGGCTCGATCGCGATCTCTCGCTCGCGGGCCGCGTGCTGCTCGCGACCGCCTCGGGGCCGCGCAGCGAGCTCGTCGATTTCGGCCGCGCGATCCTGCGCATCCCGAGCCTCGCGATCCACCTCCAGCGCGAGCTCCGCAGCGAGGGGCTCAAGCTGAACGAACAGAATCACCTCGTCCCCGTGGCGGGCCTCGAGGGCTTGCCCGACTGCCGCGAGCTGATCGCCTCCGAGCTGCGCGCGAGCGGACGCGGCGGGGCGCGCGCCGAGGACGTGCTGGCCTTCGACCTGATGGCGGCCGACCTGCAGCCCGCTGCGGTCGGAGGGGCGCGCGGCGAGTTCCTGTTCGCCCCGCGCCTCGACAATCTCGCCTCCTGCCACGCCGCGATCACGGCCCTCGCCCGCGCGGCCGCCGGCCCGCTGCCGCGCTTCACGCGGGTCGTGGTGCTCTTCGACCACGAGGAGGTCGGCAGCCGCAGCGCCGAAGGCGCCGCGGGCACGCTGCTCGAGGCGGGACTCGAGCGCATCGCGTCGGGCGTGAAGGGCGGCGAGCCGCAGGGATTCGCGCGCGCGGTCAGTCGCTCGCTCCTGATCTCGGCCGACATGGCCCACGCGCTGCATCCGAACTACGCGGACAAGCACGAGCCCGGGCATCGGCCGCTGATCGGGCGCGGTCCGGTGATCAAGCGCAATGCGGGCGGGGCCTACGCGACGGACGCGACGACGGCGGGCCGCTTCCAGGCCTTCTGCGCCGAGTGCGGAGTGGTGCCCCAGCACTACGTCGTGCGCAGCGATCTGCCCTGCGGCTCGACGATCGGGCCCCTCAGCGCCGCGCGCGTCGGGATTCCGAGCGTCGACGTCGGCAACCCGATGCTCGCGATGCACTCGTGCCGCGAGATGGCCGGCACGGCCGACGTGGAGCCGATGATCCGGGTGCTCGAGCGCTGCCTCGCGGGCTAGCGCGGGTCGTCCGACCCCACGCGTCCCGATCGCGGGACGGCCGGCCTTCGAGACGCCCGCGCGAGATCCCAGAGGGCTCAAGCCGGGCCACGCGTCCATCCGAAGCGGGAGCTGGATCGAGCCCCCCGAGGAGACGCGCCGCCGCCGTGAGCGACAGATCCGGGAAGCTCAGGAATGCGCTCGCCGCGGGCGGCGCAGCGCTCGCGCTCGGGGTCGCGACGCTCCCCTGTGACGCGCGTGCGGACGCGGAGTGGCCCTACCTCCTCGGCGACGTGCGCGGCGCGCGGCAGGCCCTGGCCGAGCGCGGCATCGGCTTCGAGATCGCGGCGACCGTCGACCTCGTCGGCGTCGTCGGCGGCGGCATCGATCCCGGCTTCGAGAGTCCCGCGAGCTTCGACCTGACCCTGACCCTCGACACCGGCGCCGCGGGCCTCTGGCAGAACGGCAGCGTCCTCGTCTACTGGATCGGGAACACGGGAGGCGACCCGAGCCTGCGGGCGGGAGACCTCCAGCGCAGCAGCAACATCGAGACCACGAACACCTTCAAGCTCTTCGAGGCGAGCTACGAGCACGGCTTCTTCGACGACTCGCTCGCGCTGCTCGTCGGCCTGCACGACCTGAGCTCGGACTTCTACGCGAGCGAGTACGGCGGCCTCTTCCTCAACAGCTCCTTCCGCACCGGCATCGACACGTCGCAGGTCGGGATCTCGAGCTTCTCGACCACCTCGCTCGGGGCGCGACTGCGCTGGAATCCGAGTGAGCCCTTCTACCTGCTGGGAGCGGTCTACGACGGCGTTCCGGGGGATCCCAGGGAGCCGAAGGGAACCCAGGTCGTGTTCGGGAAGGACGACGGGGTCTTCGCGATCGGGGAGGTCGGCCTCGCGGGCGGCGAAGAGGAGTACTACAAGCTCGGGATCGGCGGCTGGTACCACAGCGCGGAGTTCCGGGACGTCGCGGGAGTCCTCCGCGACGAGAACGCCGGGCTCTACACGCTGGCCGAAGCCCAGCTCTGGAGCGACGGCGCGGCGCGCAAGGTCGGCGTCTTCGCTCAGGCCGGCTTCGCCGACAGCAAGCGCAGTCGGACCGGGATCCACCTCGGCGGCGGCATCAGCGCCGCGGGGCTGATCCCCGGGCGCGGCGACGACGTGCTCGGGCTCGCGGTCGCGCATGCGCGCAACGGCTACGCGTTCCACCGCGCGAACCCCGGCAGGCCCCGCGCGGAGACGGCCATCGAGCTGACCTATCTCCTCGTTCCGCTCCCCTGGCTCACGCTGCAGCCGAACCTGCAGTACATCCTGAACCCGGGGACGGTCGGGTCGCGCGACGACGCCCTCGTCGTCGGGACGCGCCTGCAGCTCAGCTTCTAGTTCGCGAGTCGCCGTCCGGATCCGTCGATCCAGCCCACGACGAGCTTGTCGCCGGCGGCCGCACGCAGCGGGAGCCGCGCGTGAAAGCGCTGCGCGTGGGCGTCGTGGGAGCCCACGCGCGCGGGGGTCACCCAGATCTCGCGCGCCGCCCGCACCTTTCCGGCCTGGTCCACGAGTGCGATCCGGAGCCGCTCGAGCCCCTGCATGCGGGTCAGGAGCGTGCGGGTCACGATCGCTGCGACCGCGACCCCCGAGGCGCCGGGCGTGGCGGTCGCCGTGACGAGGCGCAGTCCGTGCGACGCGCGGTCCGAGATCTCGACGGGCAGCCGCTCGCCCGCGGCACTGGCCTCTGCCGCGAGGGCGAGGCCGGTCGCCAGCACGCAGGCGAGGACGACGCGGAAGCGGGTTCGGGTCATCGGATGCTCCTGTGAAGTAGGTTGCGCTCCGCGCGAAAAGGGCTCACGCGGTCGCAGGCGCTGCCGCGCGGCGGAGCGGCGGAATCCGCCCGCGCCGCGCGGGAATCGCGGGCGCAGCTGCGCGCTGCCGGGGGCTTCGCCGGGATAGACTCGCGCGGCGCGAGGCGGGTTCGCGCGGAGGGGGCTCGATGCGGGATCTCGACGCGCAACTCGCGGGCAGGGTGGCGATCGTGACGGGCGCCTCGCGCGGCATCGGCAAGGGCCTCGCGCTCGGCCTCGCGCGCGCCGGCTGCAGGGTCGTGTGCGCGGCCCGCACGCTCGATCCCGATCCAGCCGGGCTGCCGGGCAGCGTCCGCGAGACGGCGGCGGCGATCCGCGCCGAGGGCGGCGAAGCCCTCCCGCTGCAATGCGACATCGGCAGCGCGGACGCGATCCAGGCGATGGTGGCGGCGACGCTCGCCGAGTACGGCCGCATCGACGTGCTGATGAACAACGCGATGGCGTCGACGCGCGGCCTCTTCCGCGACACGACGGCCGAGATGTGGGATCACTCGATGCGGGTGAACGTGCGCAGCCTCTTCGTCGCCTGCCAGGCCGTCTGGCCCGCGATGAAGCGGCAGGGCGGGGGCAGCATCATCCAGATGTCCTCGGGCGCGGCGGAGCACCAGACGCCCGGAATGCCGCCCGGCTACCTCGTGTACTCCGTCGCGAAGGCCGCGCTCGAGCGCTTCAGCAGCGCGCTCGCGCTCGAGCTCGCGGCCGACAACATCGCGGTGAACGCGCTGCGGCCCGGGGCCGTGAAGACGGAGACCAGCGTCCACGAGCTCGGCGAGGACTACGACTGGACGGGCTGGCTCACGCCGGAGTCGGTCGTGCCCTCGGTGCTCTTCCTCGCGGCACAGGACGGCAGCGGCTTCACGGGTCGCATCGTGGACGCGCGCTTCTACGGCGAGCGCTGGCCCTGAGCGCACGCGAGGGGATCGGCTCCGCGAGCCGCGGCTAGCCGCCGCCGTGCACGCGCAGCTTCTCTCCGGTCACGTAGCTCGCGCCGGGCGAGACGAGGAAGCGCACCACCCGGGCCACCTCCTCCGGCTCGCAGACGCGCCCGAAGGGCAGCACGCCCGCGATCGGCGCGAACGCATCCTGCCCGGTCAGCGAGCGCACGTAGCGCCTGCCCATCTCGGTCGCGACGAGGCCCGGCGCGACGACGTTCACGCGGATCCCGTGCGCGCGCTCCTCCTTCGCGAGCACCGAAGCGAGCGCCTCGAGCGCGGCCTTGCTCATCGCGTAGGGCGCATAGCCTGCGCCGCGCAGGTCGGTCACGACGCTCGACAGCATCACGATCTGCCCGCCGCCGCGCGCGCGCATCTCGGGAATCACCGCGCGCGCGAGCTGGTGCGGCGCGATCGCGTTCAGGCGCAGCAGCGCCTCGAGCTCGGAGGCGGGGGTCAGCGCGACGGGGCATTCGCGCCCCGAGCTTCCGGCGTTGCAGACCAGGATCTCGATCGGACCGAGATCGCGGCGCGCAGCGCGCACGAGGGTCTCGCAGTCCGCGAGGTCCGAGGCGTCCGAGCGATAGGCGCGCGCGCGGCGGCCGAGCGCCTCGATCGCCGCGACGCAGCTCGCGGCCGCGTCGCCGTCGCTGCGGTAGGAGAGGGCCAGGTCGGCGCCGTCCTGCGCGAGGCCGAGCGCGATCGCGCGGCCGATGCCTGCGTGTCCTGCGGTCACGAGCGCGACGCGTCCGGCGAGGGACATGCGCTAACGCGTGGCCACGCGCAGCTCCGCCGGGGAGCGCAGCACCGTGCCCGCGGGCTGCGAGGCTGCCGCGTCGAGGAGCCTGAGCCGCGGGAAACGCTCGCATAGCACGTCGAGTGCGACCCGGAGCTCGACGCGCGCGAGGTGCATGCCCGGGCACTGGCGCGGCCCCGGACCGAAGCTCAGGAGCTCGCGCGGCTGGCGCAGGGGATCGAAGCGGTCGGGCTCCGGGTAGCGCTGCGGATCCCGATTCGCGGCGGCGATGCAGAAGAGCACCCGGCTGTCGGCCGGGATCTCGACGCCCGCGAGCACCACGGGCCGGCTCGCGGAGACGCGCGGCACGATCGCGACCGGGCTCTCCCAGCGCAGCAGCTCCTCGATCGCTGCGGGTCGGTCGGCCGGCCGCTCGCAGAGCCGCTGCCAGTGCCCGGGCTCGCCGAGCAGCGCGTAGAGCAGATTTCCGATCGCGCCCGCGGTGGTCTCGGCGCCGGTGGGAAAGAGCAGCCGGAGGTGCGACAGCACGTCCTCGTCGCCGAGCCTTTTGCCCTCGATCTCCGCCTGCAGCAGCTCCGAGAGCACGTCGTCGCGCGGATGCCGCCGCCGCTCGGCGAGCAGCGGCAGCAGGTAGGCGGTGAACTCTGCCGAGCAGCGCTGCGCGGTGCCCGGATCGAAGGGGAAGGCGAGCAGGCCGCGCGCCCACTCCTGGAAGCGCGCCTCGGCCTCGCGCGCGACGCCGAGCAGGCGGCTGATCGCGACGAGTGGAAGGCGCTGCGCGAAGCCCGCGACGAGATCGGGCGCGGCTTCGCCCGCGAGCGCGTCGAGCAGCTCGTGGGCGAGGGCCGCGAGCGCGCCCCCCTCGTAGGCGGCGACGGCGCGCGGGCGGAAGGCCGGAGTCGCGAGCGCGCGATACACGCGGTGTTCGTCGCCCTCCATCGAGATGAAGCTGCGCCCGACCGCGGGCTCGGTCGTCTGCGCGTAGGCGCGCCCCGGCGGAAAGCCCGCGCCGTCGCGAAAGGCCTCCGCGAGCGCGGCATGCCGCGTGATCAGCCACGCCGGCTGGCCCGCGAAGCGCACCGGCACGACCGGACCGAGTCGCCGCAGCGCGGCGAGTCGCGCGTGGAGCGCCCGGCCGGGCTCGCCGCCCAGCGCGAAGTCGAAGGCGTCGGAAGCGGGCACTGCGCTCGTCATCGGAGCTTCACGCGCTCCGCGTCCGAAGCGCGAAGTCGAGCACCAGCTGCGCGAGCTCCTCGCCGCTGTCCTCCTGCAGGAAATGACCCGCCCCGCGCAGGGTGGCGTGCGGCTGGCCGCCGGCACCCGGGACGCGCTCCTGGAACACGGCCTCCCAGCCGGCGGTCGAGGGGTCGCCGTCGGAGAAGGCCGTCAGGAAGGGCCTGCGGAAGCCGCGCAGCGCCTGCCAGGTAGCGCGGTTGATCGCGGCGCCCGGGTCGCTGCGCGTGATCGGGATCAGGATCGGGAACTGGCGCATGCCGGCCTTGTAGCGCTCGTCGGGGAAGGGCGCGTCGTAGGCGGCGGCGACCTCGTCGGGAAGTGCGCGCGCGCAGGCGCCGCGAATCGCCGCGCTGGCGCTCATCTCGGGCGCGCGCTGCGAGGTGGTGATCCAGTCGAGCAGCGACTCGCAGAGCCGGGTGTCGCGCTCGCCGACCCCGTGATTCGCCCATGCCAGGCGCCCCGCGAGCTCGGGCTCGGCCGTGTGCAGCATCGTGTTCGCGACGACCACGCGCGCGAAGCGCGCCGGCTCCTGCGCGAGCACGCCGAGTCCGATCGGGCCGCCCCAGTCCTGGCCGACGAGCGTGATTTCGCGCAGATCGAGCGCGACGACGAGCTCGCGCAGCCACGCGATGTGGCGCTCGAAGCTGTAGGCGGTCTTGTCGGCGAGCTTGTCGGATCGGCCGAAGCCGATGTGATCCGGGGCGATCGCGCGCAGGCCAGCTGCGCCGAGGATCGGGATCAGCTTGCGGTAGAGATAGGACCAGGTCGGCTCGCCGTGGACCAGCAGCACGGGAGCGCCGCTGCGGGGCCCCTCGTCGACGCAGTGCATGCGCAGCGTCCCGCCCAGCGGACTCCCGACCGGAACGTAGTGCGGCGCGAAGGGGTATCCGGGCAGCTTCTCGAAGCGCGCATCGGGAGTGCGGAGGACGGACACGCGGGACTCCTCGCGCCGGCTCAGGGTCCGATCAGCTCGAGGGTGTTGCCGTCGGGATCCTCGACCATCGCGGCGCGCGTGCCGGGCCGCAGCGGCCGCGGCTCGACCGGAATCGTCGCACCGCTCGCACGGCAGGCCGCGACGATCTCGTCGAGGTTCGCGACCGCGAGAGTGCAGTAGCGGAAGCCCGTCGCCGCGTGGAAGCCGCCGCCGGGCGCACGCGCGGGCGGTGCGGGATCGGCTGCGAGGATCTTGATCCTGCTCTCGCCGCAGCGCAGGCGATGGACCGTCCCGACGCCCGGGAAGGAGACCTCGCCGTCGGGCGCGAGACCCAGCGTGTCGCGGTAGAAGGCCAGCGCGCGCGCGGCATCCGCGGTGACGATGCCGAGATCGAGACCGGAGCGGGTCAGCACGACCGCCATCGGAGCCTCCTCAGGGCCGCCCATCCTACGCGATCCCGCGCGGAGGAGGAGCACCGCGCCCGGGGCTCGCGAGCTGCGCCTCCGGAAAGGTCGCAGCCCCGGCGCGGATCCGTGCGACGATGCCGCGGCGGGCGGCTCGGGCTGCCCCGACCCGGGGAGGACGCGTGATGGGCGCGAGCGCCGGCGGAACCTGGCATGCGATGCGCGCGGTGGGGCTCGATTTCGTCGCGTCGGCTCCGCAGGTGTATCGGCTCGAGGCGCTAGTCGGCGCGCCGCGAGAGGCGGTCTTCCGCGCGCTCGCGGACGCATCCCGCTGGCACGAGTGGTTCCCGGGCGTCGAGTGGGCGCGCTACGGGGGGGAAGGCGCGGAGCGTCCGGGCGTCGGCACGCTGCGGGAGTCGCAGGTCGCGGGCGCGCGCTACGACGAGACGATGCTCGTCTGGGATGCGCCGGAGCGCTGGGGCTACCGGATCGATCGCGCGACCCAGCCGGTCGCGCGCGCCCAGGTCGAGCTGCACGAGCTCGAGAGCGTCGGCCCCGCGACGCGGGTGCGCTGGGTGATCGCGACCGACCCGGATCGCGCGATCGAGTACATGAGCGACGGGACGCCCTTCCCGAAGTTCCTGCAGAAGCTGCACGAGGACGCGATGCGGCGGCTCGAGCGCCTTCTCGCTGCGCAGCCCTGAGGCCGGCTCAGCGCGCTCTCGGGGTGCGCGCGACGCGCAGACGCGAGAGCCGGAGCTCCGCGATCCGCCACTCGCCGTCCTCGATCACGTAGCGCTCGTGATAGTGCCCGTGGCCTTCGAGGCGGAAATCCGGGTGGTCGACGAAGTCGAACATCGACCACACACCGCGCGCCTCGCCCGGCCCGGTGATCTCGATCTCCGGCATGTGGCCGTGGTGCACCGTGACGGCCTGCGAGAGCCAGTGCTCGAGGCCCGCGACGATTGCGTCGCGTCCGGTCCAGTGCGCCTGCGACTCCTCGTCGTGCATCACCGCGTCGCGTGCGTACACGCGCCTCATGCCCTGCCAGTCCCTGGTGTCGATGCAGCGGAAGTAGCGGGCCTTGAGCGCCTTGATCGCCCGGATCGCCGGGAGCTGGCTGGCTTCGAGCATCGGGTTCCTCGCGCGACCCGGAAGGGACTCCACTGTATGCGAGCGGCGGCGCGGAGTCGCGCTCGTCCACGGCGCCGCGCGGGGCCTGCGGCGCCGGGTGCCCCCGGCTAACTTGCTGCCCATGTCGGAAGAGCAGGCCCGAGCGGAGCAGGACGAGGCGTCCCGAGCGGCGGCGCCCGCCGCGGAGGACGAGGACGAGGGCCCGCCCTCCACTCCCTTCGATTCGCCCTACTTCCTGCCGGTGATCCTGTGGGGCTTCACGCTCTATTTCGGCTACGACGGCTGGTTCAATCCCGAGATGGAATGGGTCAAGTTCAACCGCTACGGCTTCGGACTCGGCGTCGGGATGTCGCTCTACTACAGCGCGACGGCCTTCCAGCGCAGGCCCTGGGCGCTGCCCGCGATGTGGGCGGCCTTCGCGCTCTGGTTCGGCTACATGGCCTTCGTCGCCGAGGGCTGGTGGAGCGACAGCCCCGAGGCGATCTACTTCAACCAGATCGGCTGCGCGGTCAGCGCGGCAATGGCCGCGTTCTGCGGGCTCCGAAGCTGGCTGCGCGAGCGGCGGGCAGCCGGCGCGGATCCGGGCGCGGCCCGCGGCTGAGTCCGCGCGCTAGGCCCCTCCGAGCAGGCTCCGCCCCACCACCTTGAGCTCCAGGGTGGCCTTCACGCCCTCGAAGATCGGAAGCACCTGGGCGTCCACGACGTAGCGGCTGATCGGGTACTCCTCCGCATAGCCCCAGCCGCCGTGCAGCAGCTGACCCTGCTGCGTGACCTCGACCGCGACGTCGCAGGCGAGCAGCTTCGCCTGGGCGGCCAGCGGGGCCGCGCGTCGCTCGTCCTCGTCGAAGGCCCGCGCGGCGGCATAGGTGAGCGCGCGCGCGGCGCAGAGCTTCGCGGCCATCTCGCCGAGGTGGTACTGGGTCAGGCCGTAGCTCGCGATCGGGCTGCCGAACTGCATGCGGTCGACGACGTACTCCGCGGTCTTCTCGAGGGCGGCCTGGGCCAGGCCGCAGGCGCGGCCTCCGGTCTGCAGCCGGCCCGCGGCGAAGCCCGCCATCTGCAGCTGGAAGCCGCGTCCGATGCCCGCGTCGCCGCCGACCAGGTTGGCGGCCGGCACGCGGTAGCCCTCGAAGTTGAGCGTGAAGGAGTGCATGCCGCGGTAGCCCGGAGTGGCGTCGGCCTTGCCGACGATGCGGCCGCCGCCCGGCTGTCGCATCTCGAAGCTGTGGCCCGGGAAGCGGTCTTTCTCGACCACGAAGAGCGAGAGCCCGCGCGCGGCCTTCGAGGCGTCCGGATCGGTGCGCGCCAGCAGTGCGATCAGCTCGGCGCGACCTGCGAAGGTGCACCACGCCTTGGGCCCGTTCACGAGCCAGTGGTCGTCCCGGCGCTCCGCGCGGCACTTGACCGACGCGACGTCGCTGCCGACGTCGGGCTCGGTGACCGAGATCGCCACCATCTTCTCGCCGCTCGCGATGCGCGGCAGCCAGAGCTTCTTCTGCTCCTCGGTACCGCCGCCCAGCAGCGCCTTCGCGAGGATCTCCGGGCGCGTGATCAGCGATCCGGCGCCGGCCAGCGATGCGCGCGAGAGCTCCTCGGTCGTCAGGATCATCGCGAGGTTGCCCATCTCGAAGCCGCCGTACTGCTCCGGGATCGAGAGTCCGAAGTAGCCGAGCTCGGCCATCTTCTCGATCAGCTCCTCCGGAATCAGCTCGTCGCGGCGGTGGATCTGCTCGGCGCGCGGCATCACCTCGTTCTCCGCGAACTCGCGCACCGAGTCGCGCACCTGCTCGAGCGTCTCGTCGAGCGGGGTCGCGTTGCGGCCGCGGCTCCGAGCCGCGTGCAGCCCGATCGCGCGCAGCGCCGACTCGTTTGCGCTGCGGCGCCAGAGCGCGCGGATCTCGGCCGGGTAGGCGCGCTCGAGCGCCGCGTCGCCGAGCCCGAGGTCGTCGACGAGCGGCGCGAGGCGCGCGCGCAGCCGCTCGCAGAGCAGCGCGACGGCAACCGCGCAGGTGGCCTCCTCGACTTCGCCCGCGCGGTCTGCCGCGCGGGCGGACTGCCAGAACGCGAGGCACTCGCGCGCGGCGCGCTCCTCGGTCGCGGCGTAGGCCACGCGCTCGGTCAGGACCTGGTGATCGTCGATGCGGGCGCCCGACGCGGTCGTCTCGCGCGCGCGCTCGAGCACGGGCGCGAGCAGGGCCAGGGCGGCCTGGTGGAGCCGCGCGGCGTCCTCGAAACGGGGCAGGGAGCTCATGGGATCTCCGTCCTCCTGCACTTCGCTCGGCCGCGGCTGCCTGCGCGCGGCGGGACCGCTCGGGGCGCGCGCTTCGCGCGTCAGCCGCTCGCGCTCAACATCTCGACCAGCTCGTCGACCAGTCCCGGACTGCCGAAGACGAGCCCGATCTTGCCATCGCGCGCGGGCAGCGTGACGCAGCGCCCGCCGGCCTCCGGGATGAGCGCCTGGGTGGGCGCCGCATCCCAGGCGTTCAAGTGCAGATCCACCATCGCGTCCACGCCTCCGCCCAAGACGAGCGCGTGGCCGAAGGCGTCGGTGTAGCCGCGCAGCATCGGGATCTCGCGCGCCATGCGCAGGAAGCCCGGCTTGGCACCGAAGAGCTCGAAGCAGAAGGGATCGCCATGGGAGATCAGCGCGCGGCGCAGCTCCGTCTGCTGCGAGACGCGCACGGGCTCGCCGTTGCGGCGGCAGCCGCCGCCCTTCCAGCCGACGATGCGCTCCGCGATGCCGGGACAGTCGATCAGCCCGAGCACGGGTTCGGCGTCCACGACGAGTCCGATCAGGATCGAGTAGAGCGGCAGCCCGCGCGCGAAGCCGATCGTGCCATCGATCGGGTCGATCACCCAGCGCGGGCCCGAGTCGCGGCCCTCGGCGCCGTACTCCTCGCCGAGGATCCCGAAGTCGGGGAAGGCCTGCTGCAGCACGCTGCGGATCGCGCGCTCGGCGGCGCGGTCGGCTTCGGTGACGGGCGAGCCATCGCCCTTGGTCTCGACCGCGACCTGCCGGAAGCGCGCCGCGATCTCCGCGCGGGCACAGTCCGCGGCCCGTTCGGCGGCGCGGGCGGCCAGGGCGAGGTCGAGCTTCGACACGGCGCGCGAAGGTACCACGCGGCTCTCGCGCCGCGGCTAGTGCGGGGCGATTCCTTCGTCGGCGAGCACGCGCAGCCGCTCGTAGGGATAGATGCCGGTGTTGTGGCCGTCGCTCCACTCGATCTGCAGCGCGTAGCGGCCGACCGGCTCGATCTTCTGCGGCCGCACATCCGCGGGCACGCTGTCGGGATCGAGGCGTCCCGCACCCGTCCATTCGTCGACGCAGTGCGCGCAGCTGCAGGCGAGGCGCAGGTCGCGCACGTCGTAGACGCTCTCGGCACCGTCGGCCCAGCGGATCGCGAGCTCGCGCGGCCCCGCCTGACGGATCTGCTGCGGCGTGATCCGCGCGCGATCGTCGCCCATGCGGCGAGTGTACACTGCGCCCGCAAGCGGTCCTGCCGCGCGCAGCGAGCCGCAGGCGAGCGAAGGTCACGAGGCAAGCGGTCCTGCCGCGCGCAGCGAGCCGCAGGCGAGCGAAGTCCGCGAGACGAGGAGTGCGAGCGTGATCGACGAGCAGGCGATTGCAATCCTGGGCGGAACGGGAGATCAGGGGCTCGGGCTCGCGCTTCGCTTCGCGTCTGCGGGCCGGCCGGTCGTGATCGGCTCGCGCAAGTCGGAGCGCGCGCTCGAGGCCGCGGCGGAGGTCCGCGCAAAGGTTCCGCGCGCGCAGGTGAGCGGCTCCGAGAACATCGAGGCCTGCCGGCAGGCGCGCGTCGTGATCCTCTCGGTGCCCTTCGAGCACATGGCGGGGACGCTGAAGTCGGTCAGGCAGGCGCTCTCGGCGGGTCAGATCCTGGTGTCGATGGGCGTCCCGCTGGCCAACGCGATCGGCGACTCCGCGGTGCGCACGCTGGCTCTCTGGCAGGGCTCCTGTGCGGAGCTGATCGAGCAGCTCGCGCCGGAGGAGGTCGCGGTGGTCTCCGCGTTCCAGAACGTCTCCGCGCATCGGCTGCAGCAGCTCGCGGACCCGGTCGAGTGCGACGTGGTCGTGTCGGGGCCGAAGCCGGCGCGCGAGGCCGTGATGGCGCTCTGCGCGCTGATCCCGGGCCTGCGCGCGGTGGACGGCGGCCCGCTCGCCAACGCCCGCTTCGTCGAGGGACTGACTGCGCTGCTGATCGGCCTGAACATCCGGTACAAGGTCCCGGAAGGGATGGGCCTGCGCTTCACGGGGCTGCCCGAGCGCTAGCGCCGCGGCCCGCCCTGCGGCCGTTCCTGGAATTCTCTTTCGAGATCCAACGCTTGCGAAAAGGCCCGCCGCGGGCCTCGGCAGAGGGGTCGCCGCGCGCGCCTGCGCGGCTCCTGGGCACGCCGGAAAATGCTCGAAGGCTCAAGGGCTTGTGCTGGTCCGACCGAATAGGGTCAAGATTTTGTGGCTGCTCTCTTGACTCCCATGCAGGCCAGGAGTACACACGGCCGACGGAGATGAGACGTACCTCTTGGCGGCCTGGGGGGGTTCGATTACAGGCGGTCGTCAAGGGGAAGCGGACTCGGGGAGGGATGGAGGACCCGAGCCGGGTTCGGGGGCCCTGGAGAACTCCGGGGCCTCTCTCATCTCCGGAACTCTTCAATCGATTTCGAGGCGCGTCGGGGGGTGTGCGTCGCTGCGAGGCGATGGACGGCGGGGGCCTCTTCATCCCCAGGTTCCTCGGGAAGCGCGAAGGCCGGTTCGCGCGCGAACGGACCGGACCACGCAGGCGAAAGCAAAGGGGGGCTCGTGAAGAAGTCGGGGACGACGCTGGGTTCCGAGGGCAAGCGCACTACCGCACACCTGCGGGCCGTGGGCGAGGAGCCGGGCGACGCCTCGAGCCGCGGTGAACGCGAGCCGCGCAAGACCAGAGGGCTCACGGTCCAGCGCCATTTCACGCGCCCCGGCGAGGATCCCTTCGCGTGCGTCGAGTGGGATCTGCGCAGCGCGAAGATCTCGGACGAGCAGGGCCAGAGCGTCTTCGAGCAGACCGACGTCGAGGTGCCGAAGGAGTGGTCGCAGCTCGCGACCAACGTCGTCGTCTCCAAGTACTTCCGCGGCCACGTCGGCACGCCCGAGCGCGAGCGCAGCGTGAAGCAGCTGATCGGGCGCGTGGTCGGCAAGCTGCGCGAGTGGGGCGAGCAGGGAGGTTATTTCCGCACCCAGGCCGATGCCGAGGCCTTCTCCGACGAACTCACCCACACCCTCGTCACCCAGCGCATGGCATTCAACAGCCCGGTCTGGTTCAACCTCGGCGTCGCGAACACGCCGCAGCAGGCGAGCGCCTGCTTCATCAACTCCGTCGAGGACACGATGGAGTCGATCATGGACCTCGCCAAGACCGAGGCGATGCTGTTCAAGGGCGGCTCGGGCGCCGGCACGAACCTCTCGCGCATCCGCTCCTCGAAGGAGAGGCTCGCGGGGGGCGGCACGGCTTCGGGTCCCGTGTCCTTCATGCGCGGCTTCGACGCCTTCGCGGGCGTCGTGAAGTCCGGTGGCAAGACGCGCCGCGCGGCCAAGATGGTGATCCTCGACGTCGACCACCCGGACATCAGCGAGTTCATCCACTCCAAGGCCGACGAAGAGAAGAAGGCCTGGACGCTGATCGACTCCGGCTACGACGGCGGCTTCAACGTGCCCGGCGGCGCCTACGACTCGGTCTTCTTCCAGAACGCGAATCACTCGGTGCGCGTGACCGACTCCTTCATGCGCGCGGTCGAGGCCGGTGGCGAGTGGGCCACGAAGGCCGTGACGACCGGCGAGGAGATGGGCCGCTTCAAGGCGCGCGACCTGCTGCGCGCGATGGCCGAGGCGACCCACGTCTGCGGCGATCCCGGCATCCAGTGCGACAGCACGATCAACAAGTGGAATCCGGTCAAGGCCTCGGGGCGCATCAACTCGAGCAATCCCTGCTCCGAGTACATGTTCCTCGACGACACGGCCTGCAACCTCGCGAGCCTGAACCTGATGCGCTTCCACGACGAGGCGACCGGGCGCTTCGACGTCGAGGCCTTCCAGGCGGCGGTCTGGCTCACGATCCTCGCGCAGGAGATCGTCGTCGACTTCGCCGACTACCCGACGCCGCGGATCGCCGAGAACAGCCACCTGTTCCGGCCGCTCGGGCTCGGGTACGCGAACCTCGGAGCGCTGCTGATGGCCAACGGCCTGCCCTACGACAGCGACGAGGGCCGCAATCTCGCGGCTTCGATCACGTCGCTCATGTGCGGCCAGGCCTACTTCACGAGTGCCCAGATCGCGCAGGCGATGGGACCCTTCCCGCGCTACCGCATGAACCGCAATTCCTTCCTCGAAGTGATCGAGATGCACAGCGCGGCGGCCGCCGCCGTGCGCGAGGCGGGTGTGCCGGCCGAGCTGCACGAGGCGGCGCCGAAGGCATGGCAGCGCGCGCTCGAGCTCGGAAGGCGGCACGGCTACAAGAACGGCCAGGTGACCGTGCTCGCGCCCACGGGAACGATCGCGTTCATGATGGACTGCGACACGACGGGCGTGGAGCCGGACATCGCCCTCGTCAAGTACAAGAAGCTCGTCGGCGGCGGCTTCCTCAAGATCGTGAACAACACGGTGCCGATGGCGCTGCGCAAGCTCGGCTACCCCGAGCCGGCGATCTGCAGGATCGTCGAGCACGTCGACGAGAACGAGACGATCGAGGGCGCGCCGGATCTCGACGCGCGGCACCTCTCCGTCTTCGACTGCGCGTTCCGGCCGCGGAACGGCAGCCGCAGCATCCACTACATGGGCCACATCCGGATGATGGCCGCGGTGCAGCCCTACCTCTCGGGTGCGATCAGCAAGACCGTGAACCTGCCCGAGGACGCCAGCGTGGAAGACATCATGGAGGTCTACCTCGAGGGCTGGAAGCTCGGCCTCAAGGCGCTCGCGGTCTACCGCGACGGCAGCAAGCGCACGCAGCCGCTCAACGCGGGCAAGGACGGGGCGAAGCTCGTCGTGCTCGACGAGCACCGGCCGGTGCGGCGCAAGCTGCCGGACGAGCGCCTCGCGCGCACGCACAAGTTCTCGATCGCGGGCCACGAGGGCTATCTCACGGTCGGCCTCTACGAGAACGGACTCCCGGGCGAGATCTTCCTCAAGATGGCGAAGGAGGGGAGCACGGTCTCGGGCCTCATGGACACGATCGCGACGATGACCTCGATCGCGCTCCAGTACGGAGTTCCGCTGAAGGCGCTCGTCGACAAGTTCAGCCACACGCGATTCGAGCCTTCCGGCTTCACCAACAACCGCGAGATCCCGATCGCGAAATCGGTCACGGACTACGTCTTCCGCTACCTCGGCAGCCGCTTCCTCGCCGGCGAGGTTCCCGTGTCCGACGAGCAGGAGGAGCAGGCCGAGAGCGCGGGGCTCGCCGAGCCCGCGCCGCTGCGGATCGGCGCGGTCGCGGGAGGCTCCGGCGCCGCCGCAGAGCCGCCGTCGCCCTACGCGATCGTGAATCAGGCAGACGCGCCCGGCTGCATGGATTGCGGATCGATCATGATCCGCAACGGCGCCTGCTACAAGTGCCCGAACTGCGGCAGCACGAGCGGGTGCAGCTGAGCGCGGCGGCTCGCCGCGCGCGGAGGAGGCCGGAGGCCGACGCTCCAGGCGGTCGATTCCAGGTGTCTCGAGCTGGGGGGTGAGAGATACCGGAGGGCGCGGAGTCGCGCGTCGCAGGCGGGCCGATCGAGGCCAGCGCGTGCGGTGGGCGCTCCGCGCTTCTCTTTTCAGGCGACCTGTGGGAGCTTTGCGTGTCCCGGGATCCACGGGAGTGCGGTGGCCCGAAGGGAGGTCCGGATGCGCTCGCGGAAGGCCGCGCTCGTCTCGCTCGCCGGTGCTGTCGCCGCGTGGGCCGGCTGCGTGGAGATCCAGGTCATCGACTTCGCGATCCGTCCGCTCGAAGAGACGGTGCTGCAGGGCGACCGCGGACCCAAGATCCTGCTGCTCGATCTCGACGGCGTGATCAGCGAGACGCCGACGCCCGGCGGCGTGCTCGAGCCCGAGCAGCCCGGCGCGGTGGCGCGGGTGCGGGAACAGCTCGATCGCGCGCGCCGGGATCCCGAAGTGCGCGCGCTGCTGCTGCGCATCGACAGCCCCGGCGGCACGGTCACCGCGAGCGACCTCGTCTACCGCGAGATCCAGCGCTTCCGGCAGGAGCGCGCGCTGCCGGTCGTCGCGCAGCTCATGGGGACGGCCGCGTCGGGCGGCTACTACGTCGCGCAGGCGGCCGACGAGATCGTCGCGCATCCGACCACCGTCACGGGCTCGATCGGCGTGATCTACTTCGGCGTCAACGTCGCGGGTCTGATGGAGAAGCTCGGCATCGAGGACCAGACCCTCACGACCGGCTCCTTCAAGGATGCCGGCTCGCCGCTGCGCCGGATGACCCCGGCCGAACGCACGCAGCTGCGCTCGATCCTGCTCGACATGCAGGCGGAGTTCGAGCGCGTGGTCGACGCGGGCCGCCCGAAGCTCGACGCAGCGGCCGTGCGCGCGCTCGCCGACGGGCGCATCTTCAGCGCTGCGCAGGCGCACGAGCGCGGGCTCGTGGACCGGATCGGCGACCTCCAGATCTCGATCGACGTCGCGAAGCAGCGCGCGGGACTCGGGGACGCCCGGATCGTGAGCTACCACCGCCCGCAGCAATATCGGAGCAACGTCTACTCCGCGCTGCCGCCGTCGCTGCCGAACCTGGGCCTCGACCCCCGCAGCTGGCTGCCTCCGGCCGTGCGCAGCGGCGGCTTCTTCTACCTCTGGCTGCCCTCGCTCTGAGCCGCGCGCCGCGCGCGCTCTCCGGCTCTGCGCTGCCGCGCAGCGACGCCCGGCTTGCGCTGCGGCTGCTCGCGCGCCGCCGCTCAAGTCTCGGGGCGCGCCGCCGATCAGATCCTCCGGTCCGGTCTCGGAGGGGTGCCGATCCGCCAGGAGCGGCATGCAACCCCACACCCTCTCGCTGCGCATCGCGATCGTCCTCGTCCTGTCCCCGTTCGGCACCGCGGCCGAGGCGCGAGCCCCCGAGTTCGAAACGCTCGGCGTGCTCCCCGGAGCGAGCTTCAGCCAGGCCTTCGGCATCTCGGCCGACGGCGCGGTCGTCGTCGGAACCAGCGGCACGACCGGCAGCGGCGCGACGCGCGAGGCGTTCCGCTGGGATGCCGCGCTCGGCATGCGCGGGCTGGGTCACCTGCTGCCCGGCGGCGCGCTCAGCGAGGCGCACGCGGTCGCGGCCGGCGGCGCGTCGATCGTCGGGCGCAGCAGCGCGGCGCAGGGTGTCGAGGCCGCGGTCTTTGGCGACGCGATGGCCGGGATGGGCGATCTGCCCGGCGGCAGCTTCTCGAGCTGGGCGCGCGCGGTCGCGGCGGATGGACAGAGCGCCGCGGGACACGGCCAGGGCGCCGCGGGCGCAGAGGCCTTCCGCTGGCAGGCGGGCGCCGGACTCGTCGGCCTCGGCGACCTGCCGGGCGGACTCACGCGCAGCGAGGCCTACGGGATCTCGGCCGACGGATCGGTCGTCGTCGGCCGCAGCTCCTCGGCGAGCTCCGGCAATCTGTGGGAGGCGTTCCGCTGGGACGCGGTCCAGGGCATGACCGCGCTCGGCGACCTCCCGGGCGCGTCCTTCAACAGCCACGCGCTCGCGGTCTCCGCGGACGGCGCGGTCGTCGTCGGGAAGGGCTTCGCGAGCGGCGGGGAGCAGGCGTTCCGCTGGGATGCCGCGAGCGGCATGCTCGCGCTCGGCACGCTGCCGGGAGGGAATGCCTCGAGCAGCGCGAACGCGGTCTCTGCGGATGGAGCCACGGTCGTCGGCGCCGCGACCGTGCTCGACCCGCTCAGCTTCGCATCCACGCAGCACGCCTTCGTCTGGACTCCCGAACGCGGAATGCAGCGCCTGGCCGACCTGCTCCTGGGCCTGGGCGCAGACCTCGCGGGCATGCGCCTCGAGTCGGCCACCGGGGTATCCGCCGACGGGCTCAGCATCGTGGGCAGCGGGACCAACGCGGCCGGCCGGCAGGAAGCCTGGATCGCGCGGCTCGCGCCGCGCGTTCCCGAGCCGGAGCCCGAGCCGGACCCCGATCTCGACGCGGACGGCGTGCTCGACCTCGACGACAACTGCCCTGCACTCGCGAATCCCGAGCAGTCCGATCTCGACGCCGACGGCGAGGGCGACCCGTGCGACGCGGACGCCGACGGCGACGGCCGGCTCGACGATTCGGACAACTGCCTCGGGCTCGCGAACCCGCTGCAGGAGGATCTCGACCTCGACGCGCTGGGCGATGCCTGCGACGCCGACGCCGACGGCGACGCGGTCGCGGATGCGGCCGACGCGTGTCTCGCGACGCCGCCGGGAGCCGTGGTCGGGGCGGACGGCTGCGCGCTCGCGCAGCAGTGCCCCTGCGCGGGACCGCGCGACGGAGGCCCGTGGAGGCATCGCGGGGCCTACGTCGGCTGCGTACGCCGCAGCGCGCGCGAGCTCTGGCGCGCGGGTCTGCTCGATCGCCGGGAGAGGATCCAGGCGGTGGAGCAGGCCCTGCGATCCGACTGCGGCGAGCCGAGGCGCGAGCGCTGCGACGACGGCGACCGCGAGCGGGGTCGGCAGCGCGATTCGCGGCGCGCTCGCGCCGCGCGCTGAAGCGCTCGCGGCGCCTTCAGGCGGGAGAGGTCGCGCCGGGCTCGCGCCCTGCCAGCGCGATGCGGCGGGCCCAGGCGTAGTCGGGCTTGCCCGAGGGTGAGCGGGGCATCTGCTGCGGCGGCACGAGGTGGAGCTCCCGCGGAAGCTTGTAGCTCGCGATCTGGCCGCGCGCGTGGGCCGCGAGCTGCGCGAGGCTCAGCTCCGCGCCCGCGCGAAGCGCCGCGATCGCCGCGATGCGCTCTCCGAACTTCTCGTCCGGAACTCCGACGACCACGGCATCGAGCACGTCCGGGTGCGAGCGCAGCGCGAGCTCGACCTCCTCGGGAAACACCTTCTCGCCGCCCGTGTTGATGCAGACCGAGCCCCGGCCGAGCACCGTCACGCTGCCATCCGCCTCGACGGTGGCCCAGTCGCCGGCGACCACCCAGCGCCGGCCCTCGGCGTCCGTCGGGAAGGTCTGCGCAGTCTTCTCGGGATCCTTGTAGTAGCCGAGCGGAATCCGGCCGCTGCGCGCGACGCGCCCGCGCCGGCCCGATCCCGGCGGGATCGGCCGCAGCTCGTCGTCGAGCACCGAGGTGAAGCGCGACATCCGGAAGCGCGGGCTGCCCTCGCCCCCGCGCCCGATCCGGGCGCCCTGCCAGCCGGTCTCCGAGGCCCCGAAGCCATCCGCGACGCGCAGCTCGGGAATTCGCGCGCGCAGCTTCTCGATCGCGATCTCCGACAGGATCGCGCCGCCCGACATCAGGATGCGGAGCCGCGAGAGGTCGAGGTCGGGTTCGCCGGTGAGGGCCTCGGCGAGCGGCCGCGCCATCGCATCGCCGACGACCTGGAGCGCGGTGACGCCTTCGGCCGCGATCGCGCGCCAGATCGCGCGGGGATCGAAGCGCCGCTCGCTGTAGAGCAGCACGCCGCGCCCGTTCCACCAGGCGGCGAGCGTGGCCCACTGCGCGGCGCCATGCATGAGCGGCGCGGAGATCAGCGTGACGTTGTGCGGCCGCAGCGGCAGCGGCGCGGCGACGTCCTCGGGGCGCAGCGGCAGGCGCTCCTCGCGGAAGGCCTGCGGGAAGACCGCGCCCATCAGGAAGTCCTCCTGGCGCCAGACGACTCCCTTCGGCATCCCGGTCGTGCCGCCGGTGTAGAGGATGTAGCGGTCGTCGGGGGAGCGCGCGGCAAAGTCGCGCTCGGAGGAGGCGCGGGTCTGGGCCGCCTCGTAGTCCTCGGCCTCGAGTCCCGCGAGCGGCTCCCCGCTGCCGTCGTCGACGCAGAGCAGCGCCGGCGCGCCTCCGGGCAGCCGTGCGAGCGCGGGCGCCACGGCGCCCGCGAGCGAGCGATGGAAGGCGAGCGCGCGGAGGTCCGCGTTGTCGTAGAGGTAGGCGAGCTCGGCCTCTCCGTAGCGGTAGTTCACGTTGATGGCGACGGCGCGCAGCTTGTAGGCGGCGAGCATCAGCTCGACGTAGGGACTCCCGTTGTAGAGCTGGATCCCGACGTGCATGCCGGGGCCGATCCCGCGCTGGGCGAGCGCGTGGGCCGCGCGGTTCGCGCGGCGGTCGAGCTCGGCGAAGGAGAGCCGCGAAGCGCCCGCGATCAGCGCGAGGCGATCCGGGATCGCGTCGGCCACGCTCTCGAAGAGGTCGGCGATCTGGAACTGCGTCGGATGGCTCGCGCTCACGGGCAGCTCTCCGCGGGGGTCTCAGTCCGGCAGCGGCGCGCCCGGGGATCGGGCCGGTGCCCCGCCGCCCAGGCTGGCCCGGAACTCCGCATAGGTCACGAGCGCCCGCAGCGCTCCGACGGCGCGGTGCGCGCTCGGGTAGCAGAGCCGCCCGAGCCGCTTCAGGCCCTGCGCAGCGGGATTGCCGTAGTCGCGGTCGGTGACGGCGAGCTCGCTCGCGGCCAGCACGGGCTTGCCCGTGCGCTCGGAGATCTCGCGACCGGCCTCGGCATAGCGCTGGTCCTGGCGCTCGTGGAAGGCGACGATCCGCTCGAGTCCGTGGTCGGGATAGAAGGGGCCGGTCTTGAGTGCGTTGGCCGAGTCCGATTGGATCCCGAGGCCGAGATGGATCACCGCGTCGATCTCGGGATGCGCGCACAGGAGCTCGAGCACCTGCGGAATCGTGTCGCGCGTCTCGCCCCCGGCCAGGTCGATCGGGTTGTTGCGACTCCAGCGCGCGGGCACGAGCGCGTCGATCTCGCGCATCAGCTCCTCCGGCAGCGGGATCAGCTCGAGGCCGGCCGCGGCACAGGCGTCTGCCGCGAGCACTCCCCAGCCGCCCACCGTGGTGAAGACGACCGTGCGCCGCCCGCGCGGCAGCGGCTGCGTCGCGAAGCTCGCGGCCCACTCGTAGGCCTCCTCGACGGTCGCGGCGCGCAGCGCTCCGTGTTGGCGCAGGATGCCGTCGACGATGCGATCGTCGCTCGCGAGCGAGCCGGTGTGGCTCGCGGCGGCGCGCATGCCCTCGGCCCTGGCTCCACCCTTCACGACCACGAGCGGCTTGCGCGGCGTGAAGTGCTCGAGCGCCGAGAGGAAGCGGGCGCCGTCGCGGATGCCTTCGAGGTACACGAGGCCGACGGCCGTCTCGGGATCGGCTGCGAAGTAGTCCAGGAAATCCGCGATCGTCGTCGCGGCGGAGTTGCCGCAGGAGACGGCGCGGCTGACGCCGATGCGCGTCTCGACGGAATGGTGCAGGAACGAGGTCACGAGGTTCCCGCTCTGGCTCGCGATTGCGATGCGCCCGCGCGGCGGGAAGGGCGCCACGATCTGGGCGCACATGGAGGCCGGCGTCGAGACGACGCCCTGGCCGTTGGGTCCGACGAGCAGGACCCCGAGGCGCCGCGCTGCCTCCGCGAGCTCGCGCTCCGCCTTCGCCCCGTCCGGGCCGGATTCGCTGTAGCCGCCCGAGGCGACGAAGGCCGCGCGGACGCCGCGCGCCGCAGCCCGCTGCAGCAGATCGAGGTTCGCATCGCGCGGCGTGCAGACGAAGAGCAGGTCGGCGCGGCCCTCGGGCACCTCCGCGACGTCGCGCAGGGTCGGGCGCCCGAGCACCGGCTGTGCCTCGCGGTTCGTCGCGAAGACCTCGCCCCGGTAGCCGAAGCGCAGCAGGTTGTGCAGCGCGACGAAGCCGAACTTGCCCGGGTGGCTCGAGGCGCCCGCGACGACCACGCCGCGCGGCTCGAAGAGCGGGCGGAAGCGCTCGCGCAGCTCGGAATCGCGAGGCCGTGCGGGCAGCGCGGGACGCGGCGCGGAGCCCGGCTCGAGCGCGACGAGGGCGTCCACGGCGATCGGCGCTCCGCCGCGCACGATCAGCGGGTTCAGGTCGACGCTCGCGACGTCGGGACGCGCCTCGGCGAGGCGCGAGAGGCCGACCAGGACCTGCGCGAGGCGCTCCGGGTCCGGCGCCGGCTCGCCGCGCAGCGGCTTCGCGAGCAGCGCCGCGGCGCGCAGGCGGGCGGGCAGGCGCAGCGCCTCGCTCTGGGACAAGGGGGCCGCGGCGAAGACGACGTCGGCGAGCGCTTCCGCGAGGACGCCGCCCACGCCTAGCATCACGCAGGGACCGAGCACCGGGTCGCGCACGAGTCCCGCGATCAGCTCGAGCCGGCCGCGCACCATCTCGCACACGAGCAGGCCGGTGTCGCCGTCGCCGGGCCTGCGGCGCGCGAGCAGCTCGAGCGCGGCCGCGCGCACGGCGACCGCGTCCGCGAGGCCGAGGCGCACGAGATCGCGCTCGGTCTTGTGCGCGATCGCAGCTCCGCAGAGCTTGAGTGCGACGGGAAAACCCAGCTGCCGCGCGGCGGCCACGGCTTCCTCGGGCGTCGCGACGAGCTCCTCGCGCGCGATCTCGATGCCGAACTCGGCGAGCAGGCGCTTGGAGTCGTGCTCGGAGAGCGTGGCGCCGCTGGGTGCGGGAGGCTCTAGCGGCGTCGCGGTCACGCCGCCCGGAGATACGGCGCTTCGCGCCCGGGGTCAAGTCACCCGGACGCGAAGTGCCTCGGATCGCGCCGCACTCAGTAGACCCAGCGCCCGCTCTGGAAGCGGAAGATCTCCGTGACCGGGATCGCGGTGGTGGTCGCGCACTGGGACGGCGCGCTGCACTCGACGAGGTTCTCGGTGTAGCGCAGCAGTCCCACGTAGGGGGCCGAGCTCTGGCCCGTCGCGCGCAGCTCGATGCTGTAGTCCGCGTACTCGCGCCGGCCGCCATTCGGCGCGGGGATCGCGTTGCGCTTCACCTTTTCCATCCACTGCCGGGCGAACTGGTCGAAGGCCTGCTCCACCTGGGCGTCGGCGCCGGTCGAGAGCGCCCCGGGCGCTTGCCGGGCATCGGCCGAGGCGGCCCCTGCGCCGGCCAGCGCAGCGAGCGTGCAGAGCAGCATCGGGACGAATCGAAAGAGGGGTTTCATCGGAGGTCTCCATCGGAAGAGAAGGGATTCCCCTCCTCTTCGGCCGACGACCTCGCGCACTGTATCAGCGGCCGCTCGTCGACGGCGCGCGAATGCAGGATCCCGCGAATCTCCTCGCGCGCGACGGCAGTCCCGGCGCAGCTGCGCGCGACCTGCGCAGCCCCCTGGCGTCGAGCGAGGGGCTCGCGCGGCTACATGCGCTCGTAGCTCGGCCCCTCCCCCCCCTCGGGCGGCGTCCAGGTGATGATCTGGTACGGATCGGCGATGTCGCAGGTCTTGCAGTGGACGCAGTTCTCGTGGTGGATGAAGAGCTTCTTCTTTCCCGGGTGTTCGGCGTCGGGGACCATCTCGTAGACCGCCGCCGGACAGAAACTCTGGCATGGATTTCCGTACTCCTCGGCGCAGACGTCGCGACAGAGATCGGTGTCGGCGACCACGAGATGCGAGGGCTGATCGACTTCGTGCTGCGTTCCGCTGAAGCCGACGAGGTGCTCCTTGCTGAAGGTCAGCACGCCATCGAACTCGAACTCCTCCTTCGAGCGCTGGGAACGCGGAAGCTCCGAGAGCCGGCGCATGTTCTCGTGCCCGGCGTGGACCACCATCTCGTCCTCGATCCCGCGGCCTCCCGTCAGCAGGCGCACCGGCTCGTTCAGGAAGAAGAAGAGCGCGCCGCGCTCCACGGAGGGTCCGAAGTTGCGCGCCTGGTAGTGCTCCTCGTAGGCCCAGCTCGAGCGGTAGCGCTCGCTGTAGCCTCCGAGCGTGCGGGTGCTCGTGTCGCCAGCCGCGAGGGCCTCGACGATGGTCTCCGCGGCGAGCATTCCGGACTTCATCGCCATGTGGACGACTGCGAGGTTCTGCGCGTTGCAGAAACCGGCCGAGTCGCCGACGATCATCGCTCCGTCCACGTAGAGCTTCGGCTGCGAGTAGAGCCCGCCCGTCGGAATCGCCTTCGCGCCGTACTTCACGAGCTCCGCGCCCTGCAGCAGCTTCCGGATCCACGGGTTGGTCTTGAACTTCTGCATCGCGAGGTGCGGATCGCTGTGCGGGCTCTCGCTGTCGAGCAGCGTCACGTAGCCGAGCGAGATCAGGTCGTCCTGCAGGTCGTAGAGCCACATGCCGTGGAACTCGGACAGGAACTTCGGGAACTCGAAGCCGTGGACGACCCGTCCGGGCCGATGCTGGCGGGGGTCGATCCGCCAGATCTCCTTGATGCCGGTCTCGTAGGTCTGCGGGTTCCTGCCCGAGAGCCCGCATCGCTCGACGAGCTGCCGCGCGAGCGAGCCGCGCACGCCCTCTCCGATCACCGTGATCGCCGCGCGAATGTCCATGCCGGGCTGGAAGGTCGGCTTCGGCTTGCCGTGCTTGTCGACGCCCATGTCGCCGGTGCGCACGCCGACGACGCGGTCGTCCTCGAACAGGATCTGGTCGCCCGCGAAGCCCGGATAGATCTCGGCGCCCGCGGCCTCGACCCGCTCCGCCAGCCACTTCGCGACGCGGTTCAGGGACACGACGTGGTAGCCCTTCTTCTGGAAGTTCGGCGGGACCAGCGGGACGTTGAGCTTGCCCTTCGGGTGGAAGAGCCAGAAGCCCGCGTAGCTGCAGACGTGCTCGGTCGGGAATCCCTGCTTCTCGAAGTCGGGAACGAGCTCCCGGATCGCGCGCGGGTTCATGACGGCGCCCGAGAGCATGTGGTCGCCGATCTCGGCAGCCTTCTCGAGGATCAGGACCGACGGCGGCTCGATCGGAGAGCGGCCCTCGGCCTCGGCGCGCCGGTTGTGGGCCTCGACCTGGTTCATCAGGTGCAGCGCCGACGCGAGGTTCGCCGGACCCGCCCCGATGTAGAGCACATCGACCTCCATGCTCTCGCGTTCGACCTGGCTCATGACTCCCTCCGAGATGGCAACCGCGCGCGCAGCGCGCCGCACGCGACCCGCAAAACGTACGAGAGCGGCGTCCGGGAGTCGAATGGGACCCCGGAGCGCCTCACGACAGCTCCTCGACCAGCGTCCTCCGGAACACGCCGAAGAGGATCAGGGCGGCGAGCATCAGCGTCGCGGCCATCACGAAGGGCGTCCCGTCGGTCGGCGAGGCCGTCACCCAGCCGGCGAGCAGCGGGCCCACGATGCGGCCGGTGGTCGCCATCGACTGGCTCTCGGCCTGGAGCTCTCCCGCGCGGTGCGCCGCACAGATCTTCGAGTAGAGACTCGTGAAAGAAGGGAAGGTGATCCCGTTTCCGAAGGCGATCACGGCGCCGATTCCGAAGTACCAGCCGAAGGAGGGCGCGAGCGCCACGCCGAGCAGTCCGCAGGCCATGATCAGCATGCCCGCCGCGACGAGGCGCTGCTCGCCGAGCCTCGCGACGAGACGCCGCAACAGCAGCCCCTGCGTCAGCGAGAGCACCACACCGATGCACACGAAGACCCAGGCCACCTCGAGCTTCGTCGCAGCGAAGCGCTCGGAGAGATAGAAGGTGATCATCGCCTCGAGCACCGCGAAGGCCGAGAAGAGGTGGAAGAAGAAGTAGAGGTAGAGCCCGATCGGGCGCTCGCGCACCGTGGCGAGCAGCCTCAGCGGAATCGGGATCAGCGTGCGCCCGAAGCCGTGCCAGCCCCGGGCGTGTTTCGGTGCGGTCTCGGGAAGGCGCAGGGCCGCGAGCGCGAGGTTCGCGAGCGCGAGCGCGACGATCCCGTAGAAGGGGTACTTCTCGCCCCAGTGCCCGAGCACCCCGCCGAGGGGCGGACCCAGGATCATGCCGAGCCCGAAGGCCGCCCCGATCGCTCCCATGCCGCGAGCGCGCTCCGCGTGCCCGGTGACATCCGTGACGACGGCCTGCGCCGTGCCGATGCTCGCCGCGAAGAAGCCGGCGAGGATGCGCGAGACGTAGACCGTGATGAGGTCGGTGGCCATCGCGAGCAGCGAGAAGGACGCAGCCGTGCCCGCGAGCGAGAAGAGGATCACGGGCCTCCGGCCGATGCGATCGGAGACGAAGCCCCAGGCGGGCAGGAACACGAGCTGGGCGAGCGCGTAGAGGTAGAGCAGCGCGGGAATCTCGCTCGGCCCCGCGCCGAGGCTCTTCGCAAACTGCGGGAGAACCGGGATCAACACGCTGAAGCCGATGAAGTCGATCAGGATGGTCGTGAAGACGATGAAGAGCACTCCGCCCCGGACGGCCGGGGCCTGCGCACTCTCCCCCACCGGGCCGGGTCCGCTCATGGCGACGCGATCCTACCGTGATCGAGCAGCCGGGAGCAGGGCCTGGCCCCCTCCGCGTGGGCAGCTCTCCCTATACTCGCCGCATGCCGGCCGTCGAAGGCGCCCTGGTCGCGATCGTGCGCGACTTCTGTCAGGCCGACCGCCTGCTCCGAGAGATCCTCGGGAGCTTCCGAGACGACGCGCTTCCCTTCGCAGCGCTGACCGCACTCGTCGGCGACGACGACTCGAGCGTGCTATACCGGCTCAAGGAGCGCAGTCACGCGCTGTTCCGCGTCGGTGGAGTGGGTGGCGCCGTCCGGCGCGAGGCGCTCTTCGACCTCGCCGTGGGATCGCTCTTCCACGAGGCGATGTCGTTCCGCGAGAACTTCTACCAGCGCGAGGTCTACGGTCCGAAGGTGCGCGCGCTGCGCGCCGCGGGAGACGGCGAGAACGATGCGCTCTTCGAGGAGTTCGAGAAGATCCTCGCGACCGCAGACTCGCGCCTGCGCGACGGCCACGCAGAGCTCGAAGCGCTGCTCGGGCGGACGCGGGATCAGCTGCTCTCGATGCTGCTCGAGAGCCGCGAGAACGGAGCGCTCGCGCGCTACCTGATCGAGCAGCGGGAGAGCGTCGAGGCCGTCTTCGAGCGGCCTCTTCCGGAGCTCATGGCGGAGCTCTACGGCAGCGTCGCCGTCGGCTTCGAGCTCGCGGGCCGCTCCTACCTCGCGACCGGCTACTACCCCGAGGCGGAGCGCGCCCTCCAGCAGGCCGCAGGCGAGGGCAGCGCGTCCGAGCTCGCGGCGCTGCGGGCCTGTGCGTTGGGCTTCCAGGCCTTCCTCGCCGGGGACTTCGCCGAGAGCCTCGAGCAGCTGCGCCGCTGGTGGCAGGCGGGTGCCGAGAGCGCCGAGCAGGGGCTCGCCGCGCTCGCCGCTGCCGCCACCGCGCGGATCGCGCGACATGCCGATGTCGAGGGCAAGCGCGAGCTTGCCGGCGCCGCCCACCGCCTCGAGCTCGCGATTCGCGAGACGCTGCCGACGCCGTCGCGCCCGGCCGGCTGAGCGCGGCGCCGCGAGCCTCAGCGCGCCGCCGCGGCGAGGGGCCGCGAGCGCAGCCGGGCCCAGCCGAGCGCTCCGACGATCAGCAACGCGATCCCGATCCACTGCGCTTCGGTCAAGCCGAGAGCCACGCGCTGGTTCACGCGCCACACTTCGACCACGAGGCGCCCGAGTCCGTTCAGCGCGAGATACTCGCCGAAGAGGAAGGGACTGCTGCGCCTCCGGCGCCACAGGAGACCTGCGATCGCGAGCAGCCAGACGGCCTCGTAGAGCTGCGTCGGGTGGACGGGATCGAAGGTCGGCGGCGCGCCCTGGGGAAAGGCAAGCGCCCACGGCACGTCGGTCGCGTGGCCGTAGTCGTCGCCGACCAGGAAGCAGCCGACACGGCCGAGCGCCTGGCCGACCGCGACGCCGACCGCGCAGCAGTTCATGAAGACCACGACCGGCACCCGGTGGATGCGACAGCCGAGCGCTCCGATCCCCACCCCGGCGATCAGTCCGCCGTACCAGGTGATCCCGTCGCGGGCGAAGAGCAGCGACAGGAAGGCGCGCTCCTCGCGCAGGGATACGTCGATCGCGTAGTAGAGCTTGGATCCGATCACACCACCTAGCATCACGTAGAGCAGCAACGTCGTGGCGAGCTCCGGATCGAGCCCCTCCTCCTGCATGCGCATCGAAGTGATCCAGGTCCCGACCAGGAAGCCGAGCGCCATCATCACGCCGAAGGAGCTGATCGGGAACTCGATCCAGGGGATCGTGAAGACGACCGGATACATGCGCGGCGACCTTACGGGAGGCCGTCGGAGGCGGCAACCGCGGAGCCGTGGAGCGCGCGATGGGCGCGCGCTCAAGACCTGGGCAGCGTGACGTGGAAGCAACAACCCGCGCCGGGCTCGCTCTCGACCCAGACGTGGCCGCCGTAGGTCGAGGCGATCTTGCGGACGATCGCGAGGCCCATGCCGCTGCCCCGGCGCGCACAGCCCGTCCCCTGCTGGAAGAGCTCGAAGATGCGCTCGCGGTCGGCCGGGAGGACGCCGCGGCCGTTGTCGGCGACCGAGATGTGATGCGCGTCGTCCCGCTCCTGGATCGACACCTGGACCACGGGGCGAGCGCAGGCGCCCATGTGGTCGAGTGCGTTGCGGATCAGGTTCGAGAGGATCTGGTACAGCCGCGTGCGGTCGCAGAACACGAGCGGAGCGTCCTCGGGGATCTCGAGGCGCGTGCCGCTGGCTTCGAGTCGGGGCTTGAGCTCGGCCTGGAGCTGCCGCAGGACCTCCTGGGGATCCACGAGGAAGCGCTGCTCTCCGGCGCGCCCGATCCGCGAGAAGTCGAGCAGCTCTTCGACGAGCGACTCCATCGTGAGGCCGGCCTGCTCGATGCGGTCGAGGAAATGCAGCCCGGTCTCGTCCAGTTGCGCGCCGTATTCCTGTCGCAACAGGCGAGCGAAGCCGAGCAGCGAGACGAGCGGCGATCTCAGGTCGTGCGCGAGCGCGCGCACACAGTGCTCGAGCTCCTCGACGCGGCGATCGCGCGCTTCCGACGAGCTCTTCGGATCCATTTCGACGACGACCGAGTGCATCGACCGCTGCATCGCCCACCTTCACCAACACTCCGCAGCGCGTAGCGACGCTGCGAAACCACAGGAGCGACAGTGCCAGCCCAGAGCGCGGGCGATCCTATCACTCGTCGGATCGGAGGGTCAAACAACCGCGTGACGAGACTGCGGCGCTCGCATGAGGATCCCGTCGAGAGCGGAGTCGAGGCAGCGGGAAGCGGAGAAGGCCGTGCCGTCCCGAAGCGGAGCCCCGTGGGGTTGCGCGCGTCTCGTCGCTCCGGCTTCCGGCTCGCTGGCCGGCCGCGGGGTAGAGTCCAGTCGTGATCCCGATCCGACGCAGCGAAGGCTCGTTCCGCACGCCGGCAGGTCCCTGGCTGTTTCAGCGCGCCTGGCAACCGGTACCCGGCCGCAGTGGAGAGCCGCTCGCGCCCGAGGCGCAGCGCGTCGTGCTGCTCGTGCATGGTCTCGCCGAGCATTCGGGTCGCTACGAGCACGTCGGCAGCTGGCTCGCGGCGCGCGGCTGTGCCGTCTACGCCTACGATCAACGGGGACACGGCCGCTCCGATGGGGCGCGTTGCCACGTCCAGCGCTTCTCCGAGTACCTCGACGATCTGGAGTGCGTCCTCGCGCGCGTGCGGGGTGCGCATCCGCAGCTGCCGATCTTCCTCCTCGGCCACAGCATGGGCGGACTCGTCGTGAGCGCACTGCTCGCCGAGCGCGCGCCGGCGATCGCAGGCGCCGTCACGACGGGGGCCGCGCTCGCGGTGTCGGCGCGTCTCTCGGGCCCGCGCCTCTGGGCGGCGCGCGCGGCGCGCTGGGTCCTGCCGCGCCTGCGCGTGCCGATCGGGATCGATCCCGAGGGTCTCTCGCGCGACGAGGGGGTCGTCGAGGCCTATGTCGCGGACCCGCTGGTCGAGCGCCGCGTGACGCTCTCGCTCGCAGTGGAGCTCGCGAGCTGCATCCGGCGCACGTTGGCGCGTGCCGGCCGCATCGGAGTCCCGCTCCTGCTGCTGCACGGCGAGGACGATCCCGTCTGCTCGCCGCTCGGGAGCGCGCAGCTCCAGGCGGCCGTCCCGGTCCAGGGAACCCGCATGCGCAGCTACCCGAAGCTGCGTCACGAGATCCTGAACGAGCCCGAGCGCTCGGCCGTGCTGCAGGACATCTTCGAATGGCTGCGCGCGTGCCAGAAGAGCGGCAGGGAGTAGCGAGGCGGCGCGCATGACGGAGCGGCTGACGCACATCGACGCAGCGGGCCGCGCCCGCATGGTGGACGTGGGCGAGAAGGGCGTGACCTTCCGCGAGTGCGTCGCGCGGGGCGAGGTCCGGATGCAGCCGGAAACGCTGAAGCGGATCGCCGAGAACGCGATCGCGAAGGGCGACGTGCTCGCTGCGGCACGGCTCGCGGGGATCCAGGCGGCCAAGCGCACCCAGGAGTGGATTCCGCTGTGTCATGCGGTTCCCCTCGACGTCGTGGAGCTCGCGCTCGAGCTCGACCACGCGACCGCGAGCGTCCGGATCGAGGCGCGCGTCCGCGCGCACGCGAAGACCGGGGTCGAGATGGAGGCGCTCGTCGCGGTCGCAGCGGCGGGGCTCACGCTCTACGACATGTGCAAGGCGGTCGACCGCGGTATGGAGATCGCCGCGGTCAGACTGGTCGAGAAGCGCGGTGGGAAGAGCGGGGAATGGCGTCGGACGGACGAGCCTACCCGCTGAGCCTGCTCTTTATCGCGCTCTCGCTGGCCGGACTGCCGATCGCCGCGTGCGCCGCGGCGCCTCGGCCGGCGCTTCCCGCGAGCGAGCTGATCGACCTCGCACCGGATCGGCGCGCGAGCTGGTCCGGCGAGAAGCTCCTGGCGCCGCTCACGCGCCTCTTCCTCGGCTCCGGCTACTGGTACGAGCCGCGCGAGCTTCGCGTCGAGACGACTCCCAGCGACGCAGTCCTCGAGCTCTTCTACGTGCGCGCGAACATGCAGCGCGGGTACGAGCAGGGCGAGGCCCCCGCCCGGGTTCGGCTGCCCGCGCGGATCGACACGTCGGACCGCGACGTCCTCTCGATCCGCGCGAGCGCGCCGGGCTACCGCACGGCGACGCTCCAGCTCCCGGTGCGCTCCAGGCAGGCGACCGTGCAGATCGATCTCGAGCCGGTGGCCAATCGGCTGCTGGCCGTGGAGCATCGCTACTTCGCCGGAAGCGGCGTGCTGCGCCTGCTGACCCGAGAGCGCAGCACCCTGCGGCTCCAGAAGGGCGCCGGGGGATTCACGCTGGTGCTGCTCGAGACATCGCTCGATCCCGTGGCCCTGGCCCAGCTCGGCGAGCTGCAGAGCGGCCTCCTGCTGCGGGCCGAGGCGCAGGCCCTGGGCGAGGATCTGCTGCTCCTCGTCGGGAGCCCTGCGGTCGCCGACGGGCGGGTCGAGCTGCGCGCGAGCCAGGACGAGGACCGCGTGCGCGGTGTCCACGCGCTGAGCCTCGTCCTCGCGCCAGCGGATGCGGAAGCGAGCCGGGTGCGGCGCGCGCGCGAGCGACTCGCGGGGCTGGATGCGAGCTCCGTCTCCGAGTGCAGCCTGCGTTTCGATCGCGCGCTGCGCGCTTCCCTGGATCCCGAGCTGCTCGCGCGGTCGCTCTCCGTCTACGATCCCTTCATCGGACGCTATGTGCGAGCCGCGTTGCGACGGCTCGGGGAGATCGCGCCCGATCACGCGCTGCTGCTGGTCGATGGAACCCGCTTCCGCGCCGACGTCCCACTCGAGTTCGAGGCCGCCGCCGGGCGCGCGGGCGAGGCGATCGGCCTGCTGGCGCTGTTTCGCGACCTCGTCGCGGCACTCGAGCCCGCCGAGCTGCGGGCAGCGACGCTCCGGAGCGTGATTGCACCCGGGCTCTCGCGCGAGCGCTTCGCCGTCGCGCTGGCCGGAGCGGAGGCTGTCGGGGAAGCCTGTCGCTCCGCCCGCTGAGCGCGCTACGCTGCCGCGACCCCGGTCCCACGGGATCGCGCCGTGACCTCCTCTGCCACGACCGAGCGTCCCCGCGAACGCATGCTGCTCCTCGGCGCCGAAGCGCTCTCCGACGCCGAGCTGCTCGCCCTGCTGTTGCGCACCGGTTCCGGGCGCCGCAACGCCAGTCAGGTCGCCGCGCTGCTGCTCGAGCGCCACGGCGGGCTGGTCGGTGTGGCGGGCGCTGCCGAGAGCGAGCTCTCGGCGTTGCCGGGCATCGGCCCGGCCAAGAGCGCTTCGCTGCGCGCATGCTTCGAACTATCACGCCGCATCGCATCGCGGCGGCTGGAGCCCGGACAGCCGATCCGGGGACCCGAGGACGTCCACCGGCATTTCCATCCGGCGCTGCGCCACGTGGCCCAGGAGCGCTTCATCGTCGTGCTGCTCGACGGCCGCCATCGGGTCATCCGGCACGAGCTCGTGTCCCAGGGCACGCTGACGGCGAGCCTGGTGCACCCGCGCGAGGTCTTCCGGCCGGCGCTGCGCGAGGCCGCGGCTGCCGTGGTGCTCGTGCACAACCACCCGAGCGGAGATCCGACGCCGTCGGCGGAGGACCGCGAGATCACGATCCGGCTCGCGCGCGCGGGCGAGCTGCTGGGCATCCGGGTGCTGGATCACGTGGTCGTGGCGGAGAGCGGCTTTGCGAGTCTGCGCGAGCTCGGGGTCCTCGAGCGAGAGGGTCCCTGAAGGATTCCCGCCACTTGCAGCGCCGCCTGCGCGCCGGACGGGGTCTCCGCGCGGCGGCTCAGGTGCGAGCCCGGGTCGGTCGATGAAGACGGGTGCTGCGCTCCAGCGCGTGGCTGGGAGAGGCCCATGGCAGTGAACCGCGAAGCGATCCCGCAGGCAGCTCCCAGCTTCGGCGATCGGCGCAAGTCGCAGCGGGCCGACCTCGTGGTGCGGGTCGACTATCAGACGGTCGACGATCTCTTCTCGGAGTTCGCCCGCAACATCAACGAGGGCGGCATCTTCATCGAGTCCGAGCACCCGCACCCGCTCGGAACGCCGGTGAAGCTGCAGTTCCAGGTCCCGGGGAGCGACGGGCCGATCCGCGTCTCCGGACTCGTGGTGCGCGTCTCCGAGGGAAGCGAGTCGGCGCCGGCGGGCATGGGCATCGAGTTCGAGAACCTCGACGCCGAGGCACGCCAGACGATCGACGAGCTGGTGCGCAGCCTGCGCGCCGACAGCTTCCGCCGCTGACGCAAGCGCTGGCTGCGCGGGAGCGTCCCGGAGGAGACGGGCGTCGCCGTCGCCTCGGCAGGGCTAGAAGGGGATGTCGTCCTCGGGCGGCGCGGCCTCCGGCGCCGGCGCCTCCGACGTGCCGCCGCTGCCGGCCGGAGCACCTGCGCCGCGCGGGCCTCCGAGGAACTGCACGGTCAGTGCAGTGATCTCGGTCGTGCGGCGCTTCTGGCCTTCCTTGTCCTCCCAGTCGCGCGTCTGCAGCCGGCCTTCCACGTAGACGCTGCGACCCTTGGCGAGGTATTGGGCGCAATTCTCGGCGGTCTTGCCCCAGACCACGACGCGGTGCCATTCGGTGCGCTCCTGCACCGCGCCGCCGTCGCGGCCGCCGAAACGCTCGGTCGTCGCGAGGGTGAAGTTGCAGACGGCCTGGCCGCCCTGGGTGTATCGCAGCTCGGGGTCGCGGCCGAGGTTGCCGATCAAGATGACTTTGTTGACGCTGGCCATGGGGGTCTCCGACGGGAATCGGGGTGAAGAGCGGAGCATCTCGCTGCCGAGCAGAGGCGTCAAGGGCGCTCGGAGCGATTCCGCGCCGGCTCGCGGGCGGGTGTGAGACGACGTTCGCTACGTTCCGCACCGGGTGAGGGGGGAGCGTGGGAACGAGAGCCAGGGCCGCAGCTCGCGCTGGCGCCGCGCAGGGCGCCGGGTCGAGCAAGCTGCTGCGCGAATTCGTCGGCGTCCTGCTGCTGGGTCTGGGCCTGCTCTGCGCGGTCGCTCTCTACTCGTATTCGGCGGCCGATCCGGTCCTCTCGCGCGGCCCGGTGACGAACCGCGCGGGAACCTTCGGCGCATCGGCGGCGGCGCTCTTGCTGCACGGCTTCGGCTATGGATCCGTGGTGGCGATCGGAGCGCTCCTGGTCATGGCGCTCCGCCTCATCGCGGGCAGCCGCTCGGGCTCGATCTCCCCGCGGCTCTGGCTCGGGATCCCGCTGCTGCTGATCTCCACCGCGACGCTCCCGGTGGTGTTCGCAGAGCTCTTCCCGAAGCTGCTCCAGCCGGCGGTCCCGGGCTGGCTCGGCAGCTGGCTCGCCCGACACGAGGGCTGGCTCGTCGGAAGTGCGGGTGCGCTCCTGCTGAACCTCCTGATCGCCTCGGCTGCCGTCGCCACGCTCTTCGGAATCTCGCTCGCGCGCATGCTGGGCGCCGTCGGGATCGGGCTCGGCTGGGTCGGGGCGGGACTGCTCGGGGTGGCCGGCCGCCTCGGAGATTGGATGCTAGGCGCAGCCGCCGCGCTCCAGCGCGGAGGCATCGAACTCGCCCAGGGCCTCCGGCAGGGCGGGCGCTCGCTCGCGGTGTGGCGCGAACGCAGGGCCCGCCTCGCGAGGGTTGCCGCTCGCACGCAGCCGGCCGACGAGCCCGAGCCCGCAGTCGCTTCGCAGGCGATGGCCTCGGCGGCAATCCCGGAAGGCGAGGACCCGGACCCTCCGCGACCGCAGCCTCTGCGGCGTCGGCGCGGCGACGATCCGACCATCGTCGATCACGTCTCCGAGCGCGCCCAGGAGGGATCCGGCCGGCAGGAGATCTTCCGCTTCGAGGAGGGCACGCCTCAGGGAAGCCCCTATCGGCTGCCGGAGATCTCCGAGGTCTTCGAGCGACCTGCCGCAGCGGTGCGCAGCTACGACCGCGACAGCCTGATCATGAACTCGCGCATCCTCGAGAAGAAGCTCGCCGACTTCGGCGTCGGCGGGCAGGTGGACAAGGTCCATCCGGGCCCGGTCGTGACGATGTACGAGTTCGAGCCCGCCTCGGGCGTCAAGGTCAACCGCATCGTCAGTCTCTCCGACGATCTCGCCCTCGCGCTGCGCGCGCTCTCGGTCCGGATCATCGCGCCCCTGCCGGGCAAGTCCGTCGTCGGAATCGAGGTGGCCAACTCCGAACGCGACACCGTGTACCTGCGGGACGTGATCGAGAGCGAGGCCTTCCGGAACGAGCCCTCCCGGTTGGGCGTGGTGCTCGGCAAGGACATTTTCGGGAATTCGACCCACGCGGACCTGACCCGCATGCCGCACCTGCTCGTGGCGGGCGCGACGGGCACCGGCAAGAGCGTGTTCTTGAACTCACTCCTGTGCTCGCTGCTCTGCCGCGTCACTCCGGACGACCTGAAGCTGCTCTTGATCGATCCCAAGCTGCTCGAGCTCTCGATCTACGAGGGCATTCCGCACCTGATCGCCGACGTGGTCACGAATCCGAAGCGCGCCGCGGCCGCGCTGCACGGCATCGTGGCCAAGATGGAGGAGCGCTACCAGATGATGGCGGCGCTCGGCGTCCGCAGCATCCAGCAGTACAACGCGCGGGTCGAAAAGGAGATGGGCGCTGGCCACAAGACCTTCCGGCTGCGGCCCAAGCCGGGCGAGGAGCAGGGGCAGGAGGTCGAGTACCGGCGCTTCCCGTACATCGTCGTGATCATCGACGAGCTCGCAGACCTGATGGTCGTCTGCGCTCACGACGTCGAAGAAGCGCTGCAGCGCCTCGCGCAGATGGCGCGCGCAGCGGGCATCCACCTGATCCTCGCGACGCAGCGCCCCTCGGTCGACGTGCTGACGGGCGTGATCAAGGCGAACTTCCCGGCGCGCATCTCCTTCCAGGTGGCGTCGCGCACCGATTCGCGCACGATCCTCGACCAGAACGGCGCCGAGCACCTGCTCGGCCAGGGCGACATGCTGTTCCTGCCGCCGGGCACCTCGAAGCTCAAGCGCGTGCACGGCGCCTACGTCTCGGAAGGGGAGGTCCAGAAGCTCGTGGCCTTCCTGCGGGCGCAGGGCGCTCCGAGCTTCGACGAGACCCTGATCCGGATGAAGGAGGAATCGGACAGCAAGGAAGCGCGCGGCGAAGATGCGGACGATCTGCTCGATCGGGCCATCGCGATCGTCGCGGAGACGCGCAACGCCTCCATCTCCTACATCCAGCGACGCCTCAAGGTCGGCTACAACCGGGCGGCGCGCATGATCGAGCAGATGGAACAGGAGGGGATCATCGGTCCCCAGGAGGGCACCAAGCCGCGCGACGTCTTCGTCCGCGCCCCGGACCCGCTGGATGCGCCCGAATAGGCGGCGCCGGTGTGCGTCGGTCATGCGCATGCGTCTGCGTCGCACCCTCTCGGCCGCGATGGGCCTGCTCGCGCTCTCGGCTCCGGTCGATGCGCAGCCCAGCCCGCCCGGGGTACCGGTCCCGCTCGAGTCGTGCGCCCGCGAGGCCGTGGCGCGGATCCAGAGTCGCTACGAGCGCGCGCGCGATCTCGAGGCGCGCTTCGAGCAGTGGAGCCGCGGCGGCGCGCTGCCGGGCGGCGAAGAACGCCGCTCGAAGGGCAGGGTGGCCTTCGCAAAGCCCGGTCGCATGCGCTGGACCTACGAAGAGCCCGAGAAGAGCCTGGTCGTCAGCGACGGCAAGACGCTCTGGCTCTACGACGAGAGCCGACGCGAGGTGCAGCAGCTCTCGGTGGCCGGTGGCTACTTCAGCGGGGCCTCGATCCAGTTCCTGCTCGGAGAGGGCGATGTCGATGCGCAGTTCCGTGTGCGCGCCCTCGCCTGCGATGCGCGCAGCGCAGAGCTGGAGCTCACCCCGCGTCAGCCCGAGTCCTTCGAAACGCTGCGGATCCGTGCGGACCGCGCGAGCGGTGATCTCCGCGAAACCGTGGTCGTGGATCTGCTCGGCAACGAGACCCGGGTCGTGTTCTCCGAGATCCGCGTCGACCAGGGGCTGCCGCGCTCCCTCTTCGAGTTCTCTCCGCCGCCCGACGCGCAGGTGATCGAGTACCCAGATGCGGCCACGGACCCGTCGCGCTGAGTGGCTCTCCCCGGCCGCGAAGCGCCGTGCGGTGCGGCAATGGACTTCCCAAACGGGGCAGCCGACTGCCTCCCCCGGGCCGCTGCCGGCCGGCAATTCCGTGACACCAACGTCAACGGCCTGCCATGTTCCTGGCTGCTCGGAAACGCAGGCGGCACCCCATCCGCAGGCGGGCTGCAATTCGTTCCGCAATCGGGCGACGGGACGAGCGAGATCGCCCGACTAGCCGCGAGGGGGCGGCCGGTTGACACTCCGAGGCCCTGCGATAGACTCAAAAATCGTCAAAAAGGTTCGAAAATTCGCGAGGTTCTGAGACTCATCACTCCCCCGACCCGCACCCGCTGGTCCCCCTCTTCGGGTTGCAGACCTTCGACTTCAACGGACGGGAGGCCTGCGGGATCGGCCATGAGCCGCCCGGGCCGGGTGAGAGGTTCGCTTATGGCGTTCCGGGGAGTGAGGCGGCTCGGAGCTGGGCATAGAGTGGGCACGAGAGTTCGAAGTCGGCATAGCCAAAGCACTTTCTTCTCTGCCCGCCGCTGGAGGTCGAGCGCGCTCTGCGATGGCGCTGCTCGCGATGGAGGTCGCAGGGATCAGCATGAGGGTCTCCGCGGCACACAGCTTGCATCTCTCTCCCGTTGCGGTCCCCACCACCTGGGACGACCTGTGAACGAGGAGAGAGCGGAATGAGCGAGTTCGATTCGGATTCCAGCTCCGGCCGCAAGGGCTTCATGCGCGATGTGATGCGCCGCATCTCGTCTTCGGGGAGCCCCTCCGACGAGCCCGAGGGCCAGAGCCAGACCCGCGAGAATGTGCCGCTGCGCACCGTTCACGACGAGATCGACGAGCTCCAGGACACCGTGCGGCTCTTCGGCAGCGACTCGACCGAGTTCCGCCGCCGCCTCGACCGGTTGCTGGCCGAGTTCGAGGCGCTGCGCAGGCGCTACCAGCTCGCGCGCGAGCAGGTCACGGATGCGGAGCGCCAGAACGAGCGTCTCGTGGGCATGCTCCAGGAGGCGAAGCAGCAGATCGAGCTCTTGAAGGAAGAGGTCGACAAGCTCTGCGCCCCCCCCAACAACTACGGAATCTTCAACCGCGCCAACAAGGACGGCACGGTCGAGATCGTCGTGGACGGACGCGCGATGCGCGTCAACACCCACCCGAATCTCGATGCCTTCACGCTCGAAGAGGGGCAGCTCGTCGTCCTCAACGAGGCCTTCAACGTCGTCGAGCCGGCCGGGTACGTGGCGCGCGGCGAGATCGGCTCGGTGGTGGACTTCATCGCCGACAACCGGGCGATCGTGCTCGGCCACACCGACGACGAACGCGTCGTGACGCTCGCGGAGCCGCTGCGCCGCGAGAAGCTCAAGCCCGGCGACAACATCCTCTTCGACAGCCGGACGAACTACGCATTCGAGAAGCTCCCGAAGTCGGCCGTCGAAGAGGTCGTGCTCGAGGAGATTCCGGATGTCACCTACGAGCGCATCGGTGGTCTCGCGGACCAGATCGAGATCCTGCGGGACGCCGTCGAGCTGCCCTACGTCTATCCCGACATCTTCGCCGAGCACAAGCTCAAGCCGCCGAAGGGCATCCTGCTCTACGGACCTCCGGGCTGCGGCAAGACGCTGATCGCGAAGGCCGTCGCGAACAGCCTCGCACGCAGCATCGAGCAGCGGACGGGGAAGGCGACGACCGCCTACTTCCTGAACGTCAAGGGCCCCGAGCTCCTCAACAAGTACGTGGGCGAGACGGAGCACAAGATCCGCGAGGTGTTCAAGAAGGCGCGCGAGAAGGCGAGCGAGGATGTCCCGGTCGTGATCTTCTTCGACGAGATGGACTCCCTCTTCCGCATGCGTGGATCGGGGATCTCCTCGGACATGGAGGCGACCGTGGTCGCCCAGTTCCTGTCGGAGATCGACGGTGTCGAATCGCTGCGCAACGTGATCGTGATCGGCGCGAGCAACCGCCAGGATCTGATCGATCCCGCGGTGCTGCGCCCGGGGCGCCTGGACCTCAAGGTCAAGGTGCATCGTCCGGATCGCAAGGCCGCGGAGGAGATCTTCTCGAAGTACCTGCTCACGGATCTGCCCTTCCACCAGGCATCGATCGAGCGTTACGGATCGGAGCCGCACAAGATGGTGAGTGGCATGATCCACGACGTGATCGATCGCATGTATGCGACGAACGACGAGAACAAGTTCCTCGAAGTGACCTATGCCAAGGGGGAGCGCGAGATCTTCTACTTCAAGGACTTCGCGAGCGGGGCGATGATCGAGAACATCGTCGCGCGGGCGAAGAAGCGGGCCGTGAAGCGCCTGATCGAGCTGCAGGAGCGCGGCATCCGTCTCGAGGACCTGATCGAGTCCGTGAACGACGAGTTCAAGGAGAACGAGGATCTTCCGAACACGACGAACCCCGACGACTGGGCCCGGATCTCCGGCCGGAAGGGCGAGCGCATCATCAACGTGCGCACACTGATGACTGGCATCAGCCGCAAGGAGCGGTCCATCGAGAACATCACCTCGGGCCAGTACCTCTAGCGCTCGCGACGGAGACTGGATGGCCATTCCGAAGGTGATGGGAACGGAGGTCGAGTATGGGATCACGATCAAGGGTGATCCCGACTTCGATCCCATCTCGAGCTGCGTACTGCTCGTCAACGCCTATCGGGAGGACCACGCCGGGGAGATCCTCTGGGACTACGATCAGGAGAACCCGCTCGCGGATGCGCGCGGGTTCCAGGTCGACGGCGAGAAGTACACGCCGAATCAGCAGGAGAACATCGCCCGCAACAAGACGCTCGTGAACGGGGCTCGCTACTACGTGGATCACGCGCATCCGGAGTACTCGAGCCCGGAGGTCACCAGTGTTCGCGACCTCGTGATCCACGAGAAGGCCGGCGAACGCGTTCTCGAGATGAGCCGACGCGAAGCGAATGCCATGCTTCCCGAAGGCGCGCAGATGCTGATCTACAAGAACAACAGCGATCGCAAGGGCAACAGCTACGGCTCGCACGAGAACTACTTGATGGACCGGCGCACGTCCTTCAAGCAGATCGTGGAGCACATCATGCCCTTCTTCGTGACACGGCAGATCTTCTGCGGTGCCGGAAAGGTGGGCAGCGAGAACCGCGCGCACCCCTGTGACTACCAGCTCTCGCAGCGTGCGGATTTCTTCGAGACCGAGGTCGCGCTGGACACGATGGTGAAGCGTCCCATCGTGAATACGCGCGACGAGCCCCACGCAGACCGCGAGAAGTATCGACGGCTCCATGTCATCGTGGGGGATGCCAATCTCTCCGAGTACACGATCTATCTCCGGAACGGAGTGACCGCCTTCGTACTGTCGATGATCGAGGACGGCGCGATCGACAAGAGCCTCGCGCTGCGCGATCCGGTTCGCGCGATCAAGGAGATCTCCCACGATCCCACCTGCCGTCGCGAGGTCCAGATGGAGAGCGGGAGGCGCTGGAGCGCCGTGCAGCTCCAACGCGAGTATCTCGAGATGGCGCTGCGCTACGCAAGTGGCCGGTCGCTGGATCCGATCGTGAAGGACGTGCTGGCGAAATGGGAAGCCGTGCTGGGAGCGCTCGCACGGGATCCGATGGAGCTCGATACCCGCATCGACTGGGTCATGAAGCAGGCGATGATCGAGAGCTTCATGCAGCGCAAGAGCGTGGACTGGGATTCGCCCCAGGTCCACATGCTCGATCTCCAGTACCACGACCTCCGGCCGGACAAGGGCCTGTACTTTCTTCTCGAGCGGCAGGGGCGCGCGGAGCGGATCGTGACGGACGAGGAGATCCAGGCAGCGGTGGTCGAACCGCCCGCCGACACGCGTGCCTACTTCCGTGGCGAATGCCTGAAGCGGTATGGTGCAGCGGTGTTCGGCGTCAACTGGGATTCGATCTCGTTTTCCGTCGACGACGAGCCGATCAAGAGGATCCTGATGGCGGAGCCGCTCAAGGGCTCGAAGCGCCACGTGAAGGAGCTGCTGGACGCCTCTCCGTCGGCAGCCGATCTCGTGAAGAACCTCCGGTCCTGACGGGGCGGACCGGAGCAGGGGGCCACCATGGAATTCGTTCGCAGAGCAGGTCGCGGAGCCGGAGCGTCCGGGGATCTCGAGCAGACTCCCATCTACTCGTCGGCCGAGTCGCAGCAGAAGAAGCAGCGCGGCGGCGGTGGCGGGGATGGCGGCGAATCGGGCAAGGCCGAAGGGTCCCAGAAGCTCGCCAAGAAGGGGGAGGAGCTCAAGGAGGAGATGGACGCCCTGGTCGATGAAATCGACGAGGTTCTCGAGGAGAACGCCGAGGAATTCGTCAAGAACTACGTCCAGCGCGGAGGCGAGTAGGGGACAGACCGCCGCAGCTGGAGCCGCAAGGAGGGGGCTTGCAGTTCCGGACTCGTTACGAGGGCTCGAGCTTCAGCGAGCTCCTTTCCGTGGATCACGCACATCTTCGTCCGGATCTCTCCGGGCTGCTGGTGCGCATCGGAGAGACGCAGATCCCGCACGGCACGACCGTGCTGGCCTTCAAGTGCGCCGACGGTGTGATGGTGGCTGGCGATCGCCTCGCCACCGAAGGTCACCGCGTGGCCTCGCGCGACATCCAGAAGGTCTACCCGACCGACTCGCACTCGCTGATTGCGATCGCCGGCGCCGCCGGTCCCTGCATGGAGATGGCTCGGCTCATGCGCATCGAGCTCGAGCACTACGAGAAGATCGAGGGCGAGGCTCTCGAGCTCGACGGCAAGGCCAACAAGCTGTCTCAGATGATCCGGCAGAACCTGCCGGCCGCGATGCAGGGGCTCGTCGTCGTTCCGCTCTTCGCGGGCTACGATCTGCGACGGCGCACCGGTCGCCTCTGGAAGTTCGACATCACGGGCGGTCGCTACGAGGAGACGGAGTTCGAGTCGACCGGCTCCGGCAGCCTCTACGCTCGCGAGTCGCTCAAGAAGTCCCACCGGCCGGGTGCGACGCGCGACGAAGCAGTCAAGTTCGCACTGCAGGCGCTCACGGATGCCGCGGACGAAGACCGCGCGACCGGCGGTGTCGACGTGGTTCGGCGCATCTTCCCGATCCTCGACTTCTGCACCCAGAGCGGCATCCAGCGCGTGCCCGACGCGGAGATCGAGAGCGTCTACCGCGAGATCATGAGCACGCGCAGCGGGGGGACCCGGTCGTGAGCATGCCCTTCTACGTCTCGCCCGAGCAGGTGATGCAGGACAAGGCGGAGTATGCGCGCAAGGGCATCGCGCGCGGAAAGTCCAGCATCACGCTCGAGTACGCGGGCGGTGTGCTGCTCGTGGCGGAGAATCCGTCGACGCTCTCCAAGATCGGGGAGATCTACGATCGCATCGCTTTCGCCGGAGTCGGAAAGTTCAGCGAGTTCGACCAGCTGCGAAAGGTCGGCGTGCGCTACGCCGACGTGAAGGGCTACTCCTACAGCCGAGACGACGTGCGCGCGCGGGCGCTGGCCAACGCCTATTCCCAGGCCATGGGCGACGTCTTCACGCGGGAGCTCAAGCCGCTCGAGGTAGAGATCATCGTCGTCGAGGTGGGCGATCCCACGCTCCTCGGCCACGAGACGAACGCGATCTACCGCGTGACCTTCGATGGCAGCATCAGCGATCACGATGGCTACTGCGTGATCGGAGGGGCCGCCGAGGACATGAACAGCTTCCTCGCCGCGGAGTATCGGCGGGAGATGCCCCTTGGGGAGGTGCTGCGCCTCGGCCGTCGGGCGCTGTCGCGAGCTACGGACGGAAGCAACCTGATCTCGCCCGACAACCTCGAGGTGTGCAGCCTCGACCGCACGCGCAGCGGCCGCAAGTTCCTTCGCCTTTCCACCGATATGGTCAAGGAGTACCTGGGCGCCTAGGCTCTTCCCAGGACCGGTGTCCCCCAGGGCCTGGCTTCCGAAATCGGCAGCTCCCCCCCTGGAAAGGCGGCTGCGTGCAGAAACGGATCTACGGCGTCGAGACGGAGTACGGGATCATCTTCACTCCCGAGGGTCGCAAGACCCTGCCCGTCGAGAAGGCCATCCGCTTCCTCTTCGAGAAGTTGATCACGACCGAGCACTTCCTGAACGTGTTCCTCGAGAACGGGGCGCGTTTCTATCAGGACACCGGTTGCCATCCCGAGTACGCGACGCCCGAGTGCGCCTCACCGCGCCAGCTGATCGTCTACGACAAGGCCGGCGAACGGATCCTGGAAGACCTGCAGATCTACGCGGAGGAGAAGATTCGCGAGGAGCGGATCGCGGGGAAGCTCTCGATCTTCAAGAACAACACGGACTTCGTCGGCAACAGCTACGGCTGCCACGAGAACTATCTCGTCGACCGGGACGTCGACTTCTACTACCTGGCCGAGCAGCTCATCCCCTTTCTCGTGACGCGTCAGATCTACACGGGCGCGGGCAAGGTGTTCCAGACCCAGGACGGCGTGCACTACTGCATCAGCCAGCGCGCGCAGCACATCTACCAGAAGATCTCGGGCACCACGACCAACGATCGCTCGATCATCAACACGCGCGACGAGCCGCATGCCGATCGCGAGCGCTACCGCCGCCTGCACGTGATCGTCGGTGACTCGAACATGTCCGAGTACACCAACTTCATCAAGGTGGCGACCTGCGCGATCGTCCTCCAGATGATCGAGGACAACTACATCAACAAGGACTTCACGCTGCGCAACCCCGTGAAGGCCATCAAGGACATCTCCTACGACACCAGCTGCAAGCGCAAGCTGCGCCTCGACAACGGTCGCGAGTATTCGCCCATCAACATCCAGATGGAATACTGCGAGATGGCGCAGAAGTACATCGAGCAGTACCCCGTCTCCGACGAGCTGCGCGATGCGGTGCACAAGTGGCAGTACGTGCTCGACTGCCTGAACGACGATCCCGACCGCCTGGATCGCGAGATCGACTGGGTGATCAAGCGGCGCCTGATCCAGTCCTACATCGATCAGAAGGGCACATCGTGGAACGATCCGCGCGTGTTCATGCTCGATCTGCAGTACCACGATCTGCGCCTGGACCGCGGCCTCTTCTACCTGCTCGAGCGCAAGGGTCAGGTCGAGCGCGTGCTCGAGGACGACGAGATCCTGAAGGCGAAGACCGAGCCGCCGCCGGATACGCGCGCGAGGATGCGTGGGGAATTCATCAAGCTCGCCCGGCAGAACTCGATCCAGTACGACCTCGACTGGTCGAACATCCGGCTCGGCAACCTCCTGAACGTGCGCGTGATCTGCAACAACCCCTTCGAGACGGACATCGAGAAGGTCGCCGAGCTCGTGCGCACGATCCAGAAGACCAACCTGCGCAAGACGAGCCTCTCGAAGCTCGTGATCCAGTCCTAGCGCCTCCGGAGGCTCCCGGGCTTCGCTAGAGTGCCCCGTGTGAGCGAATCCGGCCGCGAGAATTCCGTGCCCGCCCAGGCCAACGTGGTGTCGTTGCCGCGCCCGCCGCGGCCTGCGGACGAGACGGAGGCGCGGGAGAGCAGGTGGTCTGCGCGCCTGCTCGTCGCGCTCCTGGTCTTCGTCTCGGTCGCTCTCGCGCTGCAGACGCTGCGCGCGCGCTCGCTCTCGCAACACGTGTCCAGCCTCGAATCCGAGCTGAGCGCCTCGAATAGCGCCCTCGCCGAGGCGCGCGGCAGGCTCGCGGCCTACCAGAGCCGCGTGGCCGGTGTGCGGGACACGGTCGAGCAGCTCCGCTCGCAGCTCGCAGAGCTCGACGCGCTCGCGGCCGACGCTCCCGAGACGCGGGCGCCCGGGGCCGGAGCCGCGATCCCGCCGGCGGGCGATCCGGAGGCGACGCCCCAGGAGCTCGAGGCAGGAGCGGCCTTCGAGACGCCCGCAGCGACAGGCCCCGGCGCGCCCTGATCCCCGGCCCGCGGCGCTCCGAGCGCTCCGGCTGGCGCGGACCCGCGCAGCGAGCCGGCAGGTGGGCGGTATCCGGGCCGACCTCCCGCTGACGCCACGGGGATCTGCGCGATCCGCAGCGGCTCAACTTCTGGCCTCGCGAGCCCGATACGCCCCCTGAGGAGCCGGGAGTTCCGCCCGGATCTGGAGGGGGACGATCTCGATGTTCGACTGGCTCGCGGGGCTCTTCTCTCACGATCTCGCGATCGATCTGGGGACCGCCAACACGCTCGTCTTCGTGCGCGGCAAGGGGCTGATCTGCTCCGAGCCCTCGGTGGTGGCAGTCACCGAGGACGGTCGCGGCGAGCGCGTGCGGGCCGTGGGCCGCGACGCCAAGGAGATGCTCGGCCGCACGCCGGGCGCGATCCGCGCGGTGCGCCCGATCAAGGACGGCGTGATCGCCGATTTCGAGATCACCGAGGCGATGCTGCGCTACTTCATGCAGCGCGCGCACAACAACCGGGCCTGGCTGGCGAGGCCGCGCGTGGTGATCTGCGTGCCGCCCTGCATCACGAGCGTCGAGAAGCGCGCCGTCCGCGAGTCGGCGCTCTCCGCCGGCGCGCGCGAGGTCTTCCTGATCGAGGAGCCGATGGCGGCGGCGATCGGGGCCGGCCTCGACGTCTCGGCACCGACCGGAAACATGGTCGTCGACATCGGGGGCGGAACCACCGACGTCGCGGTGATCTCGCTGGCAGGGATCGTCGCGTCCCGCTCGATCCGCTGCGGTGGCGACACGATGGACGAGGCGATCATCAACTACGTCAAGCGCAAGTACAACATGCTGATCGGCGAGCGCACGGCGGAGGACGTCAAGATCACGATCGGCACCGCTTCGCCGGAGACCAAGACCGAGACGATGGAGGTCAAGGGTCGCGATCTCGTAGCGGGCATTCCGAAGGTCGTGGTCGCGAGCTCCGACGAGATCCGCGAAGCGCTCGTCGAGCCGATCCACGCGATCGTCGAGACCGTGCACCTGACGCTCGAGAAGACGCCTCCCGAGCTCGCCGCCGACATCGTGGATCGCGGCATCATGCTCGTGGGCGGTGGCTCGCTGCTGCGCGATTTCGACCACGTGCTGCGGCAGGAGACCAAGCTCCCGATCCTGCGCAGCGACGATCCCTTCACGGCCGTCGTGCACGGTGCCGGAGAGGCGCTCAACAACCCCTCGCTGCTGCGCCAGGTCGCGCTGCAGTAGCCGCTCGCGGTCGCCGCGCGCCTCGCGGGCGGCGCCTCCCGATCGCCGCGATCGTCGCCAAGGCAGTGCTGGCGACCGCGCGCGCCGCAGCTCTCAGTTGCGGACCCGTCTGCGCTGGAACGAGTCCACGGCCAGCGAGTGCTCCCGGTAGCTCGCCGAGAACTTGTGCGTGCCGTCGTTGCGCGACACGAAATAGAGATAGCGGGTGTCCGCGGGCTCGAGCACGGCCTCGAGCGACGCGCGACCGGGATTCGAGATCGGACCCGGAGGCAGGCCTGCGATCCGGTAGGTGTTGTAGGGATTCGCGCTGTCCTCGAGATGGGCGCGCCGCAGGTTCCCGTCGAAGCCCGGGATGCCGTAGATCGTGGTCGGGTCCGACTCGAGCCGCATCCCGCGGCGCAGCCGGTTGTGGAACACGGACGCGATCAGGGGTCGCTCGGCGGCGGCGCCGGTCTCCTTCTCGACGATCGATGCGAGCGTCACGACGTCGTGCTGGCGCAGATTGCGCCTCGCGGCGAGCGGTGCGAGCTCCCGCCAGACACGCAGGAAGGTGGAGACGAAGACGGCCGCGATCTCGCGCGCGTCGAGGCCCTTCGGGAGGCGGTAGGTCTCCGGGAAGAGATAGCCCTCGAGGCTCGTGGCGGTGATGCCGAGCTGCGCCATCAGCGCGGGGTCGCTGACCGCAGCCTGGAAGTCCCGCGCGGAACACAGCTCGCGCTGCTCGAGGCGTCGCGCGATCTCGCTCGCGCTGAAGCCCTCGGGGATCGAGATCTCGTAGGTTGCGACTTCGCCGGCTGCGATGCGGCGCAGCATCTCGCCGGGAGCGAGCGCGGCGGAGAGTCGATACTCGCCCGCGCGCAGCTGGTCCGCGAGACCCTCCCAGCGCGCGAGCCAGACCACGGCGCGCGCGTTCCGCACGAGGCCGTCGCGCGAGAGCTTCCGCGCGATCTGGCCGAGGGACTCACCGCGCTCGACGAGAAAGATCTGCTCCAGGCCCAGCGCGTCGGCGGGCGAGAGCACGTGGCGCAGCCAGCCGCTCGCGGCGACTGCCGAGGCGAGGAGAGCGACGCCGGCGAAGGCCGTGGCGCGCCAGAGCCAGCTCACTGCGGAGGAGCTCCCGCGGCGCCCGGCGACGCCGCCCGACCGCGCTCGCGCGCGAGCCAGGTGCGCAGCAGGATCGCCGCCGCGGCCGAGTCGAGCGCCCCGCTCTTGCGGTCGCGCGCGCGACTCCCGCGCGTGCCGCCCCGGACCAGCGCTCGCTCCGCCTCGCGTGTCGTCCAGCGCTCGTCCAAGAGATCGACGGGCAAACCGGTCGCCTCCGACAGCTTCTCGGCGAAGGCCCGCGCGGCTCTGGCCTCGGGGCCGATTCTGCCGTCCAGGTGTATCGGCAGACCGACCACGATCTGCGTGATCTTCCTCTCGTTCACGAGGCTGCGCAGGGCCGCGAGGTCGCGTTTCGAGCTCTCGCGCTGGAGGGCAGCCGCGGGGAACGCGAATTCCCCGTCCGGGTCCGAGACGGCCACGCCGATGCGGCGGAGGCCCAGGTCCAGGGCGAGGACGGGACCGGACACAGGCACGCGGGCAGGCTAGCCCGCATCTGCCGGTGGGCGCCGTGACGGCGATCGCGGGCACCGGCTGATTTTTCCTTTTCTTTCGCTTTTTCCATTGACTTGCGCGAGCGCACGGAACTACCCTGCGCGACGTCGCCGGGCCCCCCTTGCCACGGCGTCGCCACAGCGCGGTTCCTTCCTCCACCGCGCCCGACCGGTCGCATTGCGACCGTCCCTCGGTCCCGCCGGGTGGTGCGATTCCCACGCTCGTCGACGCGCTTGCGCTGATCGTCGCGACCGGTTTCGGCTCCGGTTGTGCTCCCGTGGCGCCAGGCACCTTCGGCTCGGCGCTGGGCGTGGGACTCCACCTGCTGCTCGCCCCACTGGGCGCTCCGCTCTACTTGATGAGCACCGCGGGCTTCGGCTTGCTGGGCGTCGCCTGCGCCGGCCGCGCCGAGCGCCTGCTCGGCAGCGCGGACGACGGCCGCATCGTGATCGACGAGGTCGCGGGTCAGCTGCTCGGCCTCGCTCCGCTCGCGTGGCTCGCGGCACCGGGCGGCTCCGCGCATCCGCTCTGGCTCGTGACCGGATTCGTCGCGTTCCGGGTGTTGGATATCTGGAAGCCGGGGCCGGTGCGCTGGGCGGAGCGGACCTTCGCGGGGGGCGCGGGTGTGGTGCTGGACGACGTCGTCGCGGGGGGGCTTGCAGCGCTGCTGCTGGTGCTGCTGATCGCGCTCGCGGCCGCAGCGGTCGCTCCGGGTCTCGAGGGTGGCGTGGGGGCTGGCGCGTGAACGCGGAGATCCTGACGATCGGCGACGAACTCCTGCGCGGCGAGATCGTCGACTCGAACAAGTCCGTGCTCTCCGAGCGCCTGCTGGCGCTGGACATCGACACCCACTTCCACGCTTCGGTGCGCGACGACCCCGCCGACATGCGGGACGCCTTCCTGCGCGCCGCTTCGCGCGCCGACGTCGTGCTGGTCTCGGGAGGCCTCGGTCCCACGCGCGACGACCTCACCACCGAGGTTCTCGCCGCGAGCTTCGGCCTCGAGCTCCGGCGCGATGCCGCCGCGCTGGCCGAGATCCGCGCCTTCTTCGCCGGCGTCGGCCGCGAGATGGCGCCAAACAACGCCAAGCAGGCCGACTTCCCGGAAGGCGCCGAGGTGCTGCCGAATCCGATCGGCACGGCGCCGGGCTTCTGCCTGCGCGTGCCCCGCGCGGCCGCAACCGGGGGCAGCCGGCGCGGCAGTGCGGAGGTCTGGTTCTTCTGCATGCCCGGTGTGCCGCGCGAGCTCTTGCGCATGCTCGACGAGCAGGTGCTGCCGCGGCTCGCGCAGCGCCAGGAGCGCGAGGGCGGTGGCGCGGATGGAGTGATGCGCGCCGCGCTGCTGCGCACCTTCGGCATCGGCGAGTCGAGTCTCGACGCGGCGCTGCAGGATCTCGCACGCGAGCCGGGCGTCGTGCTCGGCTTTCGCACCTCCTTTCCCGAGAACCTGCTGCGGCCGCTCGTGCGCGCGACCAGCGCGGACGACGCCGCGCAGCGGCTGGCCGCGCTCTGCGCGCAGATCCGCGAGCGGCTGGGACCGCTCGTCTACGGAGAAGGGGAGGAGGGGCTTCCGGCAGTCGTCGGACGCCTGCTGCGCGAGCGGGGCCGCACGCTCGCGCTCGCCGAATCCTGCACCGGCGGATCGATCGCGGAGCTCGTGACGCAGGTGCCGGGCTCCTCGGACTACTTCCTGGGCAGCGCGGTCGTCTACGCCGACGCGGCCAAACGGGAGCTGCTCGGCGTGCCCGCGGCGCTGCTCGAGAAGTACGGCGCCGTCTCCGAGCAGGTCGCGCGCGCAATGGCCGAGGGCATCCGCCGGCGCCTCGGAGCCGACTACGCCGTCGCCGCGACGGGAATCTCCGGGCCTGGCGGCGGCAGCGACGAGAAGCCGGTCGGCCTCGTGCACCTCGCACTCGCGAGCGCCGAGCGCACGCACTCCGAGCACTTCGTGTTCCCGCTCGATCGCGCGCGACACCGCGCGCTCACCGCCTGGACCGCGCTCGACTGGGTGCGGCGGGCGCTGATCGGCGCGCCGCTCGAGGGTCCCTCGCTGGTGCGGCGCCCGGCGGGAGCGGGCACGGGCAGCGCGCCGGGGAGCAGGTGAAACATGCGCGCGCTGCAGATCCGAAGCGCACGCTGCGCGCCTTTGCGGCGATCGAGCTCGACGCCGCGGCCCGCAGCGCGGCGGCCGCGGGGATCCGCGCGCTGCGCGAGCTCCCCGGCGGCGGCGGCGTGCGCTGGGTGCGCGAGGAGGCCCTGCACGTGACGCTGCGCTTCCTCGGCGACGTCGCGCGCGAGCGCCTGCCGGCGCTGCAGGCGAGCTTCGCCGCAGCCGCGGCGGGTCACGCGCGCTTCGAGCTCGCGTTCTCCGGCGTGCAGCTCTTCCCGACCGCAGCGCGCCCGCGCGCCGTGGCGCTCGGCATCGGGCCCGAAGCACCGTTGGCCGCGCTGGCGCGGAGTTTCGAGGCAGCGGCCGTGGCTTGTGGCTTCGCTCCCGAGACGCGCGGCTTCCGCGCCCATCTCACGCTCGGCCGCCTGCGCTCCGCGCGCGGAGCCCGCAGCGCGACAGCGCCCGCGAGTCGCTTCGAGCCGGCGCGCGCGCGCATCGCGCCGGCGCGCTTCGAGGTCGACCACGCAGTCCTGTTCCAGAGCGAGCCGTGCCCGGACGGCTCCCGCTATACGGCTCTCTCGCATTTCCCGCTCGGCGCGGTGCCGGGCGTTCGCGATCACCCCTGAACCGGACTCCCGAGCACGGTTCGCAGCACGAAGCAGAAGGAAGGAGCACGAAAGACATGGCGACGAATCCCAGAGGCAAGAGCGAGGCGGTCAGCGACGACGCGCGCAAGAAGGCGATCGAGGTGGCGGTGTCCGCGATCGAGAAGCAGTTCGGCAAGGGGTCGATCCTCACGATGACCGCCGACGGCGTGGACCGGGAGATCAAGTCCTTCTCGAGCGGTTCCGCGAGCCTGGACCTCGCGCTCGGCATCGGCGGCTACCCGCGCGGGCGCATCATCGAGATCTACGGCCCGGAGTCGAGCGGCAAGACGACGCTGGCGCTCCACGCGGTGGCGGAGATCCAGAAGCGCGGCGGCGTGGCGGCCTTCGTCGACGCCGAGCACGCGCTCGACGTCGGCTATGCGCGCCGCATCGGCGTGCGCATCGAGGACCTGCTCGTGTCCCAGCCGGACACCGGCGAGCAGGCGCTCGAGATCGTGGACGTGCTGCTGCGCTCCGGCGCGATCGATCTCGTGGTCGTCGACTCGGTCGCGGCGCTCACGCCGCGCGCCGAGATCGAAGGCGAGATGGGCGATCAGCACATGGGCCTGCAGGCGCGGCTCATGAGCCAGGCGCTGCGCAAGCTCACGGGCACGGTGTCCAAGTCCCAGTCGGCGGTGATCTTCATCAACCAGATCCGCATGAAGATCGGCGTCATGTTCGGCAATCCGGAGACGACGACGGGCGGCAACGCGCTCAAGTTCTACGCGTCGATCCGGCTCGATGTGCGCCGCATCGCCGGCCTCAAGGAAGGCGAGGAGGTGATCGGCAACCGCACGCGCGTCAAGGTGGTGAAGAACAAGGTCGCGCCGCCCTTCCGGCAGGCCGAGTTCGACATCCTCTACAACCAGGGCATCTCGGTCGAAGGCGACATGCTCGACCTCGGCGTCGAGGCCGGCCTGGTCGAGAAGAGCGGCTCCTGGTTCTCGTACGAGGACGAGCGCATCGGACAGGGACGCGAGGCCGCGCGGCGCTTCCTGAAGGAGAACCCGGAGGTGCGCGAGCGGCTCGCGGAGGCGCTCTACGCGCACCACGGCATCAAGCGCCCGGTCCCGGTCGCGCCCGGTCCCGGGGGCGGCGCTGCGGCCGGCGCCGGGACCGAAGGCGTCGCCGCAGAAGCCGGCGAGTAGCTCCCGCCGCCAGGGGTCCCGGACGGGGCGGCACCTCGCCGAGGTGCCGCCCCGCACGCTCCTCTTGCGGCGGCCCGATCCCTCAAGGGCGCTTTCCGAACGGTCGAAGAGCCGGCAGATCGGAAGCAGAGTCGACCCCGGGGGACCGCTTGGAGCTGAACGACATCCTCAAGATCGCCCTCAAGGGCGGGGCTTCCGACATCCACATCAAGCCCGGACTGCCGCCGATGTTCCGCGTCGACGGCGCCCTCGTCCCGCTCAAGAACGGCGAGCGCCTGTCGCCCGAGCAGGTCCTGCAGATGGCGATCGGGATCATGAACCCGGTCCAGAAGCAGCGCTTCGAGGAGTACCGCGACGTCGACCTGGCCTACGGCATTCCGGGCCTCGGCCGCTTCCGCGTGAACGCGTTCCAGCAGCGCGGCAGCGTCGGCATCGTGTTCCGCGTGATTCCCTTCAGCGTGAAGGCGATCGAGCACCTGCATCTGCCCAAGGTGATCGAGCGCATCGCGATGGAGCAGCGCGGGCTGATCCTCGTGACCGGCACGACCGGCTCCGGCAAGTCGACGTCGCTCGCCGCGATGATCGACTACATCAACAGCCACCGCACCTGTCACATCATGACGATCGAGGACCCGATCGAGTTCCTGCTGCGCGATCGGCGCTCGATCGTGAACCAGCGCGAGGTCGGCGTCGACACGATGACCTTCGCGAACGCGCTGCGCGCGGCGCTGCGACAGGACCCGGACGTGATCCTGGTCGGCGAGATGCGCGACTTCGAGACGATCGAGACGGCCATCACCGCCGCCGAGACCGGCCATCTCGTGATGAGCACGCTGCACACGCTCGACGCCACCGAGACGATCAACCGGATCATCTCCGTGTTCCCGCCCTACCAGCAGAAGCAGGTGCGACTGCAGCTCGCGTCGATCCTGAAGGCGGTGATCTCGCAGCGCCTCGTGCCGCGCGCGGACGGCAAGGGGCGCGTGCCGGCGCTGGAGGTGCTGATCTCGACGGCCCGCGTGCGCGAGCTGATCGGCGACAAGGACCGCACCAAGGAGATTCCCGACGCGATCGCGAAGGGCTTCACGAGCTACGGGATGCAGACCTTCGACCAGTCGCTGATGCAGCTCGTCAAGAGCAACCTCGTGACCTACGAGGAGGCGCTCAAGCACGTCTCGAATCCCGACGACTTCGCGCTGCGCATGCGCGGGATCGCCTCCACCTCCGACGCCACCTGGGGCGACTTCGAGGGCGACGGCCCCGACGAGGCCGTGCCGCAGGCCGCCGCGGAGGAGGAGAAGCCCGCGAAGAGCGCCGAGGCCGACTTCATCCAGCGCTTCTGAGCCGCGCCCGCGGCCCGCGCGCGCCCGCCGGCGGGCCTTCCCCGCGGGGCCTCCACCTCTTCACCACGGCCGCAGCCCTCCTCTTCCCGCCGGGGGGATTCTCCCAACGCGGGTCCCCGTGGTAGAGTCGCCGGGCTCCGACCTGCCGCTGAAGAGGTGTCATGCTGAACCGGAAGCTGTTAGGCCTGCTGTGTGTCTTGGTCGCGACGTCGCCCGCCGCCCACGCCGTCAGCTACGGATTCCAGAACATCACGCGCAATTCCGCCGCGAACGCCGCCGCCGGCGAGGCGCAGCTCTTCATGGACGTCACGGACGCAGGCAGCGGTCGCGTGAGCTTCGTGTTCACGAACCTGGGGCCCGCGGCGTCGTCGATCACCGACGTCTACTTCGATGACGGGACGCTGCTCGGAATCTCGAGCGTGATCAATGGACCCGGCGTGAACTTCTCCGAGGGCGCGGCTCCGAAGGATCTCCCGGGCCGGAACAACATCGACCCGCGCTTCAGGACCACGAAGGACTTCTCGGCGGATTCGAATCCCCCGACCCAGCCGAATGGCGTGAATCCGGGTGAACGGCTCGAACTCATCACCGAGCTGATCAACGGGCGGACCTTCGCCGACACGATCGCGGCGCTCGCGGCCGGCGGAGTCGATGGCGGTCTGCGCGTCGGCATCCACGTGCAGGGCTTCGCGAACGGCGGCAGCGAGAGCTTCGTGAATGGTCGGGCGCTTCCGCCGCCGCCCCCGCCCGGCCCGGTCGTCCCGGAGCCGAGCAGCGCGCTGCTCGCGGCGATCGCGTTCGGCATGGTTGGAGGCAGCCTGCGCCGGCGATCCCGAGGCTGATTCGCTCACACGCTCGAAGGATCACCGGGCCGCCGGACCTCGCGAGGTTCCTGCGGCACGTGCGCTTCTCCGCCGCGGGCCCTCGCGGACCCCTCGGGTATCTTGTGCCCGTCGAGTGCCCGCGAGGAGTCGATGCCCCTCTCCGCCAGCGAGATCCGCGAGACCTTCCTGCGCTTCTTCGAGGGCCGCGGCCACCGCCGCGTCGCGAGCTCTTCGCTCGTCCCCGACTCCGATCCGACGCTGCTCTTCAGCAACGCGGGCATGGTCCAGTTCAAGGACACCTTTCTCGGCAACGTGACGCGCGACTACAAGCGCGCGACGACCTCGCAGAAGTGCATGCGCGTCTCGGGCAAGCACAACGACCTCGAGAACGTCGGCCGCACGCCGCGGCACCACACCTTCTTCGAGATGCTCGGAAACTTCTCCTTCGGCGACTACTTCAAGGAGGAGGCGATCGAGTTCGCCTGGGAGCTCGTCACGCGCGAGTTCGGCATCGCTCCCGAGCGGCTCGTCGCGAGCGTCTTCCGCGACGACGACGAGGCCTTCGAGCTCTGGACCCGGCGCATCGGCCTGCCCGACGAGAAGGTGTTCCGCCTCGACGAGAAGGAGAACTTCTGGGCGATGGGGGACACGGGGCCCTGCGGTCCCTGCTCGGAGATCCACGTCGACTTCGGGCGCAAGCCGGGCTGCACGAGCGCGGTCTGCACGCCGGCCTGCGATTGCGGGCGCTTCCTCGAGATCTGGAACCTCGTCTTCATGCAGTTCGACCGGGACGCCTCCGGGGCGCTGAGCCCGCTGCCGAAGCCCTCGATCGACACGGGGGCCGGTCTCGAGCGCCTCGCCGCCGTGATCCAGGGCGCGGCTTCGAACTACGACACGGACCTGTTCCGCCCGATCCTCGAGCGCGCGCAGGAGATCTCGGGCGTCGCGCGCGGCCGGAATCCCGAGCAGGACGTCTCGCTGAACGTGATCGCGGACCACGCGCGCGCGGTCGCCTTCCTCGTCGGCGACGGCGTGCTGCCCTCGAACGAGGGCCGCGGCTACGTGCTGCGCCGGATCCTGCGCCGGGCCTCGCGGCACGGCTATCTGCTGGGCCTCCACGAGCCCTTCCTGCACCGCGTCGCCGACGCGGTGATCGACGAGATGTCCGCGGCCTATCCGGAGCTCGCCGAGCGTCGCGCCTTCATCGCGAGCCGGATCGAGCGCGAGGAGGGCCGCTTCCTCGAGACGCTGGCCAAGGGCATGACCCTGCTCGACGAGGAGGTCGCGCGGCTGCGCGGGCGCGGCGCGACCACGCTGCCCGGCGACGTCGTCTTCAAGCTCTACGACACCTTCGGCTTCCCGGTGGACCTGACCGCCGACATCCTCGCGAGCCGCGGGCTCGCGCTCGACCAGGCGGGCTTCGAGCGCGCGATGGCCGAGCAGCGCGCCCGCGCGCGCGCCGCCTGGAAGGGCAGCGGCGACGAGAAGGTCGGCGCCGTCTACGGCCGCCTCGCGGCCGACCTGCACACGAGCTTCGAGGGCCACGACCGCCTCGCGCTCTCCTCCTGCGTGCGCGCGCTGCTGGTCGACGGTCGGGTCGCCGACGAAGCGCGCGCGGGCCAGGACGTCGAGGTCGTCGTCGACGAGACGCCCTTCTACGCCGAGAGCGGTGGCCAGGTCGGGGACCGCGGCGAGATCCGCGGCGCGGGCGGCGGCCGGGTGCTGGTCCGCGACACGCAGAGGCCGGTGCAGGAGCTCTGGGTGCACCGCGGGCGCGTCGTCGCGGGGCGCATCGGCGTCGAGGAGGGCGTCGAGCTGCAGGTCGATGCCGCCGCGCGCCAGGCGACCGTGCGCAACCACTCGGGCACGCATCTCCTGCACGCCGCGCTGCGCAGGCGGCTCGGCCCGCAGGTGATGCAGAAGGGATCGCTCGTCGGCCCCGAACGGCTGCGCTTCGACTTCACCCACGACGCCCCGCTCACGCGCGAGCAGATCGCCGAGGTCGAGGATCTCGCGAACCAGTGGATCGAGGAGAACGCCCACGCCGAGGTGCGCCACATGCGCTACAGCGACGCGGTCGCGTCGGGCGCGATCGCGATCTTCGAGGAGAAGTACGGCGACGAGGTGCGGGTGGTCTCCTTCGGCGAGTGCTCGACGGAGCTCTGCGGCGGGACCCATGCGCGCGCGACGGGCGACATCGGGCTGCTCAAGATCCTCTCGGAATCGGGCATCGCCTCGGGCGTGCGGCGCATCGAGGCCCTGACCGGGCTCGGCGCGCTCGCGCACATCCGCGAGGAGGAGCGGCGCCTCGAGCAGGCGGCGCTGCTGCTCAAGGCGCCCGTCTCCGAGCTCGGCGCGCGCATCGAGCGCCTGCTCGAGGAGCGGCGGCAGCTCGAGCGCGAGCTCGCGCAGCTGCGCTCGGCGTCGCGCGGCGCCGCGTCGGCGGATCTGAGCTCCCAGGTCGAGACGCTGGCGGGGATCAAGCTGCTCGCGGCGCGCGTGGATGGCACCGGCGCCGCCGATCTGCGCGGCATGATCGACGATCTGCGCGGCAAGCTCGGCAGCGGCGTCGTGCTGCTCGCCGCAGTCGAGGGCGGCAAGGTCGCCCTCGCGCTCGGCGTGACCAAGGACCTGACGGATCGGCTCAAGGCGGGCGAGCTGATCCGCGAGGTCGCTGCGGTGGTCGGCGGCAAGGGCGGCGGGCGCCCCGACTTCGCGCAGGCCGGCGGCCCCGACGCGGGACGGGTCGATGCCGCGCTGGCCCGCTTCCGCGAGCTCGTGGCGGGCTGAGGCGCGTGGCCGGGGCTCCGGGCTACACCGCGTCCGCCTATCTCCCGCGCCGGCGCGCCACGCGCGAGCTGCGCGTCGGCGACGTCTGGCTCGGCGCGGTGCACCCGATCCGGATCCAGTCGATGACCACGACGGACACGCTCGACACGCGCGCGACCGCGGACCAGACCGAGCGCCTGGTCGCCGCGGGCTGCGAGATCGTCCGCATCACGGCTCCCTCGCTGCGCGAAGCCGAGAACCTGCGCGAGATCCAGACCGAGCTGCGGCGGCGCGGGCTGCGCGTTCCGCTCGTCGCCGACATCCACTACACGCCGAACGCGGCGATGATCGCGGCCGAGCACGTCGAGAAGGTGCGCGTCAATCCCGGAAACTACGCCGACAGGAAGCGCTTCGAGCTGCGCGAGTACAGCGACGCGCAGTACCGCGAGGAGGTCGAGCGCGCGGCCGAGCGCTTCCGCCCGCTGGTGCGCCGCCTGAAGCAGCTCGGCCGCGCGCTGCGGATCGGCACGAATCACGGTTCGCTCGCCGACCGCGTCATGAATCGCTACGGCGACACGCCGCTCGGCATGGTCGAGAGCGCGCTCGAATTCCTCGAGGTATGCGAGAACGAGGGCTACTACGACGTCGTCTTCAGCATGAAGGCGAGCAATCCGCAGGTGGCCGTACACGCCTATCGCCTGCTCGCGGCGCGCCTCGCCGCGCGGCGCGAGCCGCCCGGCGGTGGCTACCCCTTCCACGTCGGCGTGACCGAGGCCGGCGACGGCGAGGACGGCCGCATCAAGAGCGCGATCGGGATCGGCGCGCTGCTCGAGGACGGACTCGGCGACACGATCCGGGTCTCGCTGACCGAGGACCCCGTCAAGGAGATCCCGGTCGCGCGCGCGCTCGCCCGGCTCTGCGAGGAGCGCTGGGAGAGCGCGGCGCGGCTCCCGCCGCCCGCGTGCGGGGACCTGCCCTACGTCGCGGATGCCTACGCGCACCGGCGCCGCGACACCCGGAGCCTCGGAGACGGCGCGCGGGGACCGGTGTCCGGCGGCTCGCATCCGGTGCGCGTGGAGCTCGAGCTCGGGCCGACTCCCGTCGCTGCGGGGCCCGTCGCGGAGGCGCTCGCGCGCGAGCTCGCGGAGCATCCCGAGCTGGTCCTCGAGGGGCTGCTCGTCGACGTGCCGGATACCGACGCGGCCGCGCTGCTGCCGTCGCTCGCGCACGCACTGCGCGAGGCCGGCGTGGCCGCGCCGCTGCACGTGCGCGCCGAGGGCCGCTTCGCGCTCGACTGCGTGCCGCACGCGGCGAGGCTCGTCGCCGCGGTCGGCGTGCTGGTGCGCGACGAGACCCTGCTCGAGCTCGCGCGCGCGGCGGCCGCGGCGGGCATTCCGATGGAGTGGAGCCTGCGGGGTCGCCTCGCCGAAGTGCCGCGCCTCGCGCAGCGCGCGCTCTCGGTGAGCGCCGCGGCGGGCCTCGAGGACTTCGCGCTCTCGCCCGACGTCGACGCGCATCCGGTGCACGCCGCCCGCCTCGTGGCCGCGCTCCTGCTGCAGCACAGCGCAGCCGACGTCCCGGTCGTGCTCCGGCATCGCCGGCTGCCGACGGACGACGCGGAGACGGCCCTGCTGCGCGCTGCGCTCGATCTCGGCGCGCCGCTCTGCGACGGCATCGGCGACGCGGTCTCGGTCTCGGGCTGGCAGGACGCCGGCGCGGAGCTGGCACTCGCCTATCGCATCCTCCAGGGCGCGCGCCTGCGCAGCTCCTGGACCGAGTACATCTCGTGTCCCTCGTGTGGGCGGACGCTCTTCGACCTCGAGGAGACGACCGCCCGCATCAAGGCGCGCACGAGCCACCTGCGCGGCGTGAAGATCGCGGTCATGGGCTGCATCGTGAACGGTCCCGGCGAGATGGCGGATGCGGACTTCGGCTACGTGGGATCGGGGCCCGGGCTCGTCGATCTCTTCGTCGGCCACGAGCGCGTCGAGCGCAAGGTCCCGCAGGCCGAAGCCGACGAGCGCCTCGTCGAGCTGATCCGCGAGCACGGCCGCTGGCAGGATCCGCGGGACGAGGCGAGCGACCGCGCCTCGGCGGCCGCTCGCTAGCGGCGCGGCGGCGGGGACGCGACGTCGAGCGGGAGCTGGTGGGGCAGATCGTTCGCCGCGAGCAGGCCTTCGAGGGTCTCGAGGGCCGCGAGGCTCTTCGAGCCGGCCAGCGAGTCGTGGTCGCGGCCCAGGAGCTGCGCGCCCAACGCGACGAGCAGGCAGATCACGAGCGCGCCCTCGGCCGCGCCGAGCGCCGCGCCGCCGAGGCGATCGAACCAGCTGAATCCCGCCGCGTGCAGGCTGCGCCGGAGGAAGCGCCCGAGCGAGCTCACCGCCGCGATCGCCACCACGGCGAGCACGGCTCCCGCGACCCAGGGGCCGAGCGCTTGCGAGATCCGCTCGCCGCTGTGCGCGGCGAGGAAGCTGCCGAAGGGAGTCGCGAGCAGGTTCGCGGCGAGACAGGCCGCCGCGATCGAGCCCAGCGAGAAGGCCTCGCGCACGAGGCCCAGGAAGAAGCCGCGGAAGAGGGCGATCGAGACCACGGTCGCGGCGATCACGTCCACCGTAGGCACGCGCCGAGTCTACACTCCGCGCGCGCATGCCGGCATCGGACGCGATCGTGATCGGTGGAGGACACAACGGCCTCTGCGCGGCCGCCTATCTGGCTCGAGCCGGCCTGCGCGTGCGCCTCTTCGAGCGCCGCTCCCTGCTCGGCGGCGCCTGCGTGACCGAGGAGCTCTGGCCCGGCTACCGCGTCTCGCGCGGCGCCTACGTCGCCGGACTCGTGCGACCCGCGCTGCTGCGCGAGCTGCGCCTCTCGGCGCAGGGCCTGCGCTTCCTGCGCCGGGATCCGTCCTCGTTCACGCCGCTGCCCGATGGCCGGGGACTGTTTCTCGGACCCGACGCGGCGCGCACGCGCGCGTCGATCGCGGCCTTCTCGGCGCGCGACGCGGAGCGCTACCCCGCCTACGAGGGCTTCCTCGAGCGGATCGCGCGCGGACTCGAGCCCCTGCTCGATGCGCCGCCGCCCGAGCTCTCCCGCCTGCGCGGTCTCCGCCCGTCGGCGCTCTGGAATCTCGGCGCCGCGCTGTTCCGGCTGCGCGGCTCGCTGCCCCGCGCGCTCGCGCTGCTCGGCGGGGCGGCGCGCCCGCTGCTCGAGCGCTGGTTCGAGAGCGAGCCGCTGCGCGCGACGCTGGCCACCGACGCAGTGATCGGCGCCTGGGCGCCCCCGTCGGCGCCCGGCACCGGCTACGTGCTGATGCACCACGTGATGGGCGAGACGGGCGGCGCGCGCGGGGTCTGGGCCTACGTGAAGGGCGGCATGGGCGCGTTCAGTGACGCGCTCGCCTCGGCCGCGCGCGCGGCGGGTGCGAGTCTCGAGCTCGACTCCGAGGTGCGCGCGATCGAGCTCGAAGCGGGGCGCGCAGTCGGCGTCGCGCTCGCCGACGGGAGCCGCGCCGAGGCCCGCGCGATCGTCTCGAACCTCGACCCGCAGCGCACCTTCCTCACGCTGCTGCCGGGCGCGGCGCTGCCCGGCGCCTTCGAGCGCGCGGTGCGGTCGATCGACTTCCGCAGCGGCAGCGCGAAGCTCAACCTCGCGCTCGATCGGCTGCCGCGCTTTCGCGGGCGCGGCAGCGCCCGCACCGGCGCGGGTCCCGAGCACCGCGGGACGATCCACGCGGGCGCGGCGAGTCTCGACGAGCTCGAGCGCGCCTTCGAGCAGGCCGCCGCAGGCGAGATCCCCGAGCGCCCGATGGTCGAGCTCACGCTGCCCTCCGCGCTCGACCCGGAGCTCGCGCCTGCGGGTCGCCACGTGGCTTCGCTCTTCGTGCAGTACACGCCCGAGCTCTCGCGCGCGGCGTGGGCTGCCGGCGCGCGCGACGCCCTGGCGAGGCGCAGCTTTGCGGTGCTCGACGAGGTCGCGCCGGGGTTCTCCGCGAGCGTGCTCGAGTGCGAGGTGCTGGCGCCTCCCGACCTCGAGGACCTCTTCGGCCTCACGGGAGGCAACCTCTTCCACGGCGCGATGGTCCCCGGGCAGCTCGGCCCGCGGCGGCCGGTGGCCGGCTGGGCCGGCTACCGGACGCCGATTCCCGGGCTGTACCTGTGCGGAGCGGGCAGCCACCCCGGCGGCGGCGTGATGGGCGCCTGCGGCCGCAACGCGAGCCGCGTCGTGGAGCGCGATCTGCGCGCGGGTTCGGGTTAGGCGGGATCGGGCTCGCTGCCCGGGTCCGGCTCTCCGGGACTCGCGCTGGCAGCGGGCGCCGGATCGCGAGGCTCGACCATCCGCAGGTACATGCGCGCGTCGCGGTTGCCCGGGTCGAGGTCGAGCACGCGGCTCCACTCGGCCAGCGCCTCGTCGCTGCGCCCGAGCGTGTAGAGCGTGAGACCCAGCTGGACCGCGGCCTCGCGGTAGTCCGGGTGCGCGCGCAGCACGCGCCGGAGCTCCGAGAGCGCCTGCTGGGGCATGCTCGATTCGCGCAGCGCGAGCGCGAGCTTGTAGCGGATGTCGTGGAAGCCCGGACAGCGGTCGAGCGCCTTGCGGTAGGCCTCGATCGCGTCGCGCAGCTCGCCGGCCTCGCGGTAGGCGTCTCCGAGGGCGGCCTGCAGGTTGGCGAGCTTCCCGCGCGTGGTCGCGTCGACGATCGACTCGCCGCTCTCGCGCGCGAGCTGGCTCGCGCGGCTCGCGATCTCGCGCGAGCGCTCGAAGTCTCCCTGGCGCTCGTAGACGCTGCCGAGCGCGAGCATCGCCTCGGCGTAGCGCGGGTTGATGCGCAGCGCGCGCCGGAGGCTCTGCGCGGCCTCCGCGAGCTCGTTGCGGCGCTCGAGCAGGATGCCGACCCGGTAGTGGACGTCGGCGAAATCGCCGCGCGTCGCGAGCAGGCGCTGGAACCAGCCCAATGCGCCCTCGACGTCGCCCCGCTCGAAGCTGCGGCAGCCGAGCTCGTAGGCGCTGCGCTCGCCCTGGCTGAGCGGACCCCGCTCCACTAGCGCAGCTCCGCGACGCGCCGGGCGGCCTTGGCGGCTTCGTTCGTGTCCCGGTAGTTCTGGAGGATCGCCTGGAAGATCCGCTCGGCCTCGCCCTTGCGGTTCATCTGCCAGTACGATTCGCCGAGGCGGTAGAGCACGTCGGCGTCGTAGCCGAGCCCCGGGTACTCGTTCAGCACGATCCGGTAGCGGCTCACCGCGCTCTCGTAGTCGCCGCGCGCGCGGTAGAAGTCGCCGATCCCCATCTGCTGTCGAGCCAGCCGCTTGCGCAGCTTCGTCCAGAGCTCGAGAGCCGGGGCGGCGTACTCCGAGTCCTTGTGGTGGAGCAGCAGCTTGTCCAGATAGCCGATCGCGTCGCGAGTCTCGGCCTGGTCGCGCAGCGGGCCCAGGGACTGGCGCTCGTGGCAGAGCGCGGCGTGGTAGATCGCGTAGGGCACCTTCTCGTGGGAAGGGTGCAGATCGGCGAAGTCGCGGTAGTAGGAGAGCGCCTCGTCCCACTTGTGCTCGTCGAAGTAGGCGTCGGCGATCTTGAGGCTCGCGAGCACCGAGAGGTCGCTATAGGGGTAGTTGTCGACGACTCCCTGGAACAGCTCGATCGCCTCTGCGTGATCCACCCACTTCACGCCCAGGATCGTGCGCCCTTCGAGGGTCTCGAGACCCTCCGCGTAGAGCTCTTCCGCGGGACGGATCTCGGGCGGGGCATCCGGCGTGGACTGACAGGCGGCGAGAGCCAGCACGGAGCACGAGAGCCGGAGCCCCCGCGCCGGCGCCCCGCCGAACACGCGACCCCGCCTGGCTCTTCCGAACGCTTGCGACACGCGCCCCCCGCGACCGCGGGCCAACCTATGGTGCCTTCCCAACCCTGTCAATTTGCTAGGGTTCCGCGCGCTCGAGGAGGGACTCCCATGAACCGCGCCACCCGTGAACGAATCCTGCTGGATCGACGCCTGATCGAGCGACCCGGCTGGGTCGAGCCGAGCGCGCTCGAGCGCGCGCTGAGCCAGTTGCCGGACGTCTCCCACAAGATCGCCCCGGCAGAGGCGCCGCAGGGCCAGGCTCCGACCGAACCCGCGCGGTGATCAAGGCGAAGTTCGGCGCCCGCCTCGACATCTGGATCCGGCGCCTCTTCCCGTTCCTGTTCGTCGCCCGCGTCTCTCCGAACGCCCTCTCCGTCGCCGGAACCGGTGTGTCGCTGGCTGCCGCCGCCGCGTTCGGAGCCGGCGCACTCGCGCCCGCGGGCCTGCTGGTCCTTTTCGGCGGGTTCTTCGATCTCGTCGACGGGGTCGTCGCGCGCCATCAGGGCCGCGCGACCCGATTCGGCGCCTTTCTCGACGCCACGCTGGATCGCGTCCAGGAGATGGCGCTGCTGCTCGGCATCACGCTCTACTTCGCGCGCGCGAACGAGGCGACCCACGTGCTGCTGGCCGGCTACGTGCTGGCGGCGAGCCTGTTGACCTCCTACCTGCAGGCGCGCGCCGAGCTCGTGCTGCCGGCCTTTCGAGTCGGCATCCTGGAGCGCGCGGAGCGGGTGTTGATCCTCGCGGCCGGCGCGCTCACCGATCTGCTGGTCCCCGCGCTGTGGCTCCTGGCGCTCGGGTGCAGCGTCACGGTGATCCAGCGCTTCGCCAAGGCCTGGCAGGAGCTCGCGCGGCTCGACGCATCCGACTCCCACGAGATCGGGGTCGACGCATCCGACTCCCACGAGATCAGGGGGCAGATCTGATGGCGAAAGACGAAGAGGGAAAGGACGAGCGGGGCTTCGTCGTGATCAATCGCCGGCACGGCGCCGAGGCCGGGTCCGAGAGCGCAGACGCGGGGGCGAAGGGCGCGGAGCTTCCGCGCATCGACTTCTCCACCTTTGCGCTCTCGCTCGCGACCTCGGCGTTCTACCACCTCGGTCTCGTCGATCCGCCGCCGGGGAGCGAGCGAGTCGAGAAGAACCTGCCGCTCGCGCGCCAGACGATCGACACGCTCGAGCTGCTCCAGGAGAAGACGCGCGGCAATCTCGACGAGGAGGAGTCGAAGCTGCTCCAGAGCCTGCTCTACGAGCTGCACCTGCGCTTCGTCGAGGCCAGCCGCTAGGCGCCGAGTGGAGCCCGGGCGATTCCTCCGCATCGCGGCACCGGCCAAGCTCAACCTGGGGCTGCGCGTGACCGGCCGCAGGGCCGACGGCTACCACGAGCTCGCGAGCCTCTTCGTGCCTCTGGATCTCTGCGACGAGCTCGAGCTCGAGCTCGAGCCCGCGCCGCGCTCGTCGCTGGCCCTCGAAGTGCTCGCCGAGTCCGGTGCGCCCGACGCGCAGGTGCCGCGGGGCGAGGCCAACCTCGCCTGGCGCGCCGCCGAGGGCTTCCTGCGGGCGGCCGCTCGCACGGCGCGGCTCCAGATCCGCCTGACCAAGCGCATCCCCAGCGCGGCAGGCCTCGGCGGCGGCTCGAGCGATGCCGGCGCCGTGCTGCGGGGACTCTCGCAGCTCTTGCCGGGGAGCCTCCCGCGCGAAGCGCTCGCGGCGCTCGCGCTCCGCCTCGGGGCCGACGTCCCCTTCTTCCTCGACCCGCGGCCCGCGGAGGTGCGCGGCGCCGGAGAGCAGATCCGGCCCCGCGCGGGGCTGCCGTCCCTCGCGCTCGTGCTGGTCAAACCCGCGCCGGGCCTGTCCACCGCAGAGGTGTTCCGGGCCTATGCCGCGGAGCGCGCGGCGGCGATCTGCCCCTCCCCGGGAGGAGCCGGAGCTCCCGCGTTGACGGCCAAAGACCCGCCCTCTACGCTGCGCGCGCCTGCGCTGGCCGGTCTGAAATCGCTCGACCTCGTCAACGATCTGGAGCCCATCGCGCTGCGTCTGTGTCCGCCGCTCGCGCGGCTGCGCGAGGCGCTGCGCGAGACCGGCGCCCTGGCCGTGGCGATGACGGGCAGCGGACCGACGCTCTACGGCGTCTTCCGCAGTGCCGCCGAAGCCCGAGAGGGCCTCGCGCGACTCGACGCGCGCGGGGCGTGGGCCCGGGTGGCTGCGACGGTAGACTCGTAGCGCCACGCGTTGGAGTCTCGCACCGAGTGCTCTGAGGAATCGGAATGCAGCGCATCAAGCTCTTCAGCGGCAGCTCGCATCCCGGCCTGGCCCGCGATGTCGCCCACTACCTGGGCCTCGAGCCGGGCAAGGCCGAGATCGGCACCTTCAGCGACGGCGAGGTGCGCATCGAGATCGGCGAGAACGTGCGCGGCGCCGACTGCTTCGTGGTGCAGTCGACCTCGGCGCCCGCGAACACCCACCTGATGGAGCTGCTGATCATGGTGGACGCGCTCAAGCGCTCCTCCGCGCGGCGCATCACCGCAGTGATCCCGTACTACGGCTATGCCCGCCAGGACCGCAAGGTGCTGCCGCGCGTTCCGATCACCGCGAAGCTCGTGGCCGACCTGATCACGACCGCCGGCACCGACCGCGTGCTCTGCCTGGATCTCCACGCCGGCCAGATCCAGGGCTTCTTCAACATTCCCGTCGACAACCTCTACGCGAGCCCGGTGCTGCTCGACGCGATCCGCAGGCGCTACAGCGGTCCGCTCACGATCGTCTCGCCGGACGCCGGAGGCGTCGAGCGCTCGCGCGCGTACGCGAAGCGTCTCGGCGCCGAGCTCGCGATCATCGACAAGCGCCGCGAGGGGCCGAACGTGGCCGAAGTCATGAACGTCGTCGGCGACGTCGACGGCCGCAGCTGCGTCGTGGTCGACGACATCTGCGACACCGCGGGCACGCTCTGCGAGGCCGCCAAGGCGCTCGCGCGCGATGGCGCGCGGTCCGTCTCCGCGGTGATCACCCACCCGGTGCTCTCGGGTCCCGCGATCAAGCGCATCTCGGAATCGGTGCTGCGCGAGGTCGTGGTGACCGACACGATCCCGCTGCGAGCGGACGCGCGCGATTGCGACAAGCTCCACGTGGTTTCGATCGCCCACCTGCTCGGGGAGGCGATCCGGCGCATCAACAACGAGGAGAGCGTGAGCTCGCTCTTCGTCTGAGGGGTTTCCGACCGTGGCGCAACTGAACATCGAACGGCGAGTCGACGTGGGCAAGGGGGTGGCGCGCAAGCTGCGCGCGGCCGGCCGCATCCCCGGGATCTGTTATGCCCCGGGTCAGGACCCCGAGCCGATCTCGCTGGATCCGCGCGTGCTCGACCGGATCCTGCGCAGCAGCGACAGCGGCATCAACACGCTGATCGACCTCGCGGTGGCGGGCGGCGGAAGCTACGACGGGCGCACGGTTCTCGTGCGCGAGCTGCAGCGCGATCCGGTCTCGGGCGCCCCGCTGCACGCGGACCTGTTCGCGCTCGATCTCACGGCGAAGGTGAGCGTCTCGGTGCCGGTGCGTCTCGAGGGACACGCGATCGGCGTCGAGAACGGCGGCATCGTCGACCACGCGCTGCGAGAGGTCGAGCTCGAGTGTCTGCCGCGCGCGATCCCGAAGGAGATCGTCGTCGACGTCACCGCGCTCGACATCGGCGGCTCGGTGCACGTCCGCGACCTCGCGCTGCCCGAAGGCGTGAGCCTGCTCAGCGACGGGGATCTCTCGGTCGTCTCGGTCGTGATCCCGCGCAAGGTCGAGGAAGAGGCGCCGAAGGCGGAGACCGAAGAGGTGGTGGAGGAGGGCGCCGCGGCGCCGGCGGCCGAGGGCGAGGCCGCCGAGAAGAAGGCCGCGGAGAAGAAGTAGTCCCTGCCGCGCGTGCTGCTCCTGGTCGGGCTCGGCAACCCGGGCCCGCGCCACGCGCCGACGCGCCACAACGTGGGCTTCCGGGTCGTCGAGCGCTTCGCCGCGCGCCACCGGATCGCCCTCGACGAGGCTGCCTGCGGCGGGCGCCTCGGCCGCGGTCGCATGGGGTCCCTGGGGCCCGAGCTCGCAATCCTCGAGCCGCTCGCCTTCATGAACCTCTCGGGCGACTCGGTGGCGGCTGCGCTCCGCCTGCTCGCGGTCGCCGATCCCGCGCGCGATCTGCTCGTCGTGCTCGACGACGTGGACCTGCCCTTCGGCCGCCTGCGCCTGCGCGCCTCGGGGGGCGCGGGTGGCCACCGCGGACTGGCCCACATCCAGGAGTGCCTGGGCCGCCGCGACCAGCGCCGGCTCCGCTTCGGGGTCGGGCGGCCTGCGCCGGGCCAGGAAACGGCCGACTACGTGCTGCAGCCCTTCTCGCGCGAGGAGGAGCAGCAGCTGCCGGCCCGCCTCGAGCACGCCTGCGACGCGCTCGAGGCCGCGCTCCGCGGCGATTTCGAGGCCGCGATGGGCCGCTTCAACCGCGATCCCGACGCCGAGCCGAGACCAGACAATCCAGAGTAGACCTCACAATTCTTCCGAGTGATTGTCTGGGTTGACCCGGTCTTGTCTGGATCGTTATGCTCCGGCGCCGTGCAGGTCGAGGTATCCAGAGGCCAGGGCCGTCCGGTCTACGAGCAGATCGCGGCCCAGCTTCGCGCGGCGATCGAGAGCGGCGAAGTCGGCGCCGGGCAGCGCCTCCCGACGATCCGCGCGCTCGCCCAGCGACTCGGCGTGAACCGCGACACGGTGGCGCTCGCCTACGACGCGCTCTCCGCCGAGGGCCTGATCGAGTCCGGCGTCGGGCGCGGCACCTTCGTCGCGCAGCAGGCGGCGGCCGGCGACGGCGATGCCGCGGCTGCGGAGCGGGGCGCCCGCTTCGAGCCCCTGCTCTCCCCGCTGACCGCGCGGCTGCTCGCCTTCGAGCGCGCGCGGCCGCGCTTCGGCAGCGACGCCGGCCCGGTTCCGATGCACGCCCTGATCCCCGATCCGTCGCTGTATCCGGTCGGCGAGTTCCGGCGGGCGCTCTCGCGCGTGCTGCGCGAGGACGGCGCTTCGCTGCTCGCCTACGGAGGGCCCGAGGGCCATCCCGCGATGCGCCAGCTCCAGGCCGAGCGGCTGCGCCTCGCGGGCATCGACGTCTCCGCAGAAGAGGTCGTGCTCTGCCACGGAGCTTCGCAGGGCATCACGCTCGTGCTGCGCCTGTTCGCCGAGCCGGGGGACGTCGTGGCGCTCGAGGAGCCGACCTACAACAACGTGCTCGCGAGCGTGTTCGGACTCGGGCTGCGCACCGCGCCCGTGCCGCTGCGCGAGGACGGGCCCGATCTCGCCGTGCTCGAGCGGACGCTCGCGCGGCCCGAGGTCAAGGCCTTCTACACGATTCCGAGCTTCCACAACCCGACCGGGGCCACGACGAGCCTGGCCGCGCGCCGCGCGCTGCTCGCCGTCGCGGCGCGCTGCGGCAAGCCGATCATCGAGGACGGCTACGAGCTCGACCTGGCCTGGTTGGGCCACGCGCCGCAGCCGCTCGCGGCGCTCGACCGCTCGGGGCTCGTGGTGCACCTCTCGTCGTACTCGAAGTCGCTGTTTCCCGGCGCGCGGGTCGGGAGCATCGCAGCGCGCGGTGCGCTCGTGGAAGGACTGCACGCCCAGAAGCGCGCGACGGACCACTCGGACGCGATGTGCCTGCAGGCCGCGCTCGCGGAGCTCGTGAGCTCCGGCGCCTACGACCGCCATCTCGCGCGCCTGCTGCCGGTGCTGCGCGCCCGCTGCGAGGCCCTGGTCGAGGCGCTCGCCGCGGAGATGCCCGAGGGCACGCGCTTCACGCGTCCCGAGGGCGGCCTGCAGGTCTGGGTCGAGCTGCCGGGCGACCTCGACACCCACGAGCTGCTCGCCGACGCGGCGCGCGCGGGCGTGCTCTTCGCGCCCGGCGCCCAGTTCCACCACGACGGTCGCCGCTCGCGCGCGCTGCGCCTGTGCTTCGCGCTGCCGGACGTCGACGCGATCCGGCGCGGCGTCGCGCTGCTCGGGAAGGTCGTCGAGGCGCGGCTCGGAGCCGAGCCGCGCACGCGAGCGAGCGTCCACATCTAGCCGGCAGGGCAGGGGAGCCGGACGCGCGCGGCGAAGCGAACTCGAAGCGAGGACTTCGGACAGGAGGACGAGACATGGCCCGGAAGAGCGAAGCCACCCCCAGGGCGGGCAACGGCGGGGCGCGTGCAGGCGCCGAGACCTTCGAGCTCAAGGTCGGGCTCGCCGAGATGCTGAAGGGCGGCGTGATCATGGACGTGACGACGCCGGAGCAGGCGAAGATCGCCGAGAGCGCGGGCGCCGCGGCGGTGATGGCGCTCGAGCGCGTGCCCGCCGACATCCGCCGCGAGGGCGGCGTCGCGCGCATGTGCGCGACCGAGGTGATCGAAGGCATCCAGCGCGTCGTCTCGATTCCCGTGATGGCGAAGGTGCGGATCGGGCACTTCGTCGAGGCGCGCGTGCTCGAGGCGCTCGGCGTCGACTTCGTCGACGAGAGCGAAGTGCTGACTCCGGCCGACGAAGAGCACCACATCTGGAAGCACGATTTCCGCTCGCCCTTCGTCTGCGGTGCGCGCAACCTCGGCGAGGCGCTGCGCCGCATCGCCGAGGGCGCGGCGATGATCCGCACCAAGGGGGAGGCGGGCAGCGGCAACATCGTCGAGGCCGTGCGGCACCTGCGCGCGGTGGTCGGCGAGATCCGCGCAGTCGCGTCGGCGCGCCCCGAGGAGTGGCCGGCGCGGGCCAAGGAGCTCGGTGCTCCGCTCGATCTCGTGCGCCAGGTCGGCCAGCACGGCCGGCTCCCGGTGCCGAACTTCGCAGCCGGCGGGATCGCGACGCCTGCGGACGCGGCGCTCTGCATGGCGCTCGGCGCCGAGGCCGTGTTCGTCGGCTCCGGAATCTTCAAGAGCGAGGATCCGGAGACCCGCGCGCGCGCAATCGTGCGGGCGACCACGCACTGGGACGAGGCGGTCGAGGTGCTCGAGGCCTCGCGCGGTCTCGCCGCAGCGATGCCGGGAATCGAGATGGAGCGCCTCCCCGAGAGCGAGCGCCTCGCGAAACGGGGCTGGTGAGCGACGCGTGGCGCGTCGGAGGGAGGCCCTGCGCGTGGGCGTGCTCGCGATCCAGGGCGATGTGGAGGCCCACGCGCAGGCGCTGCGCCGGGTCGGGGCCGAGCCGCTGCGCGTGCGCCGGCCGAAGGACCTCGACGGCCTCGCGGCGCTCGTGCTTCCGGGCGGCGAGAGCACGACGATCTCCAAGGGACTCGAGCGGGTGGGCCTCTACGAGGCGATCGAGGGCTTCGCGCGCGCGGGCCACCCGATCCTCGGCACCTGCGCGGGGGCGATCCTGCTGGCCCGGGCGGTCGAGAACCACCCGGTGCGAAGCCTCGGCCTCGTCGACGTGGTCGCGGTGCGCAACGCCTACGGCACCCAGGTTGACTCCTTCACGGCGCGCGCCGAGGGAAAGCTCGCGGGGTTTCCCTGCGTGTTCATCCGCGCGCCGCAGCTCAAGCGGCCCGGGCAGGAGGTCGAGGTGCTGGCCCGCGTCGACGGCTGGCCGGTCTGCGTGCGCGAGGCGCGGATCCTCGCCACCACCTTCCACCCCGAGCTCAGCGGCGACGACCGCATCCACCGGCTGCTGCTCGAAGGGCTGGGCTAGACCCGGGCTCTGTGGTATCCAGCCAGCTCCAAACCCAATATTCCTCGGTCTTCGCCCGGCGGCCCGGGCTTCCCGCCAGCGCCGCCACCGCGTCGAAGGCCCCCGTCGGACGCGTGCCGGCGGCGACCGAGAGGAGGCCCGATGCGGGAGTACGAGACCACTTTCATCATCCAGCCGGAGATCTCCGACGAGGCCGTGCAGACGCTCTGCGCACGCCTCGACGAGATCTTCCAGAAGCACGGCTCGGTGCGTCTGTTCTACGACGACCAGGGCCGGCGCCGGATGGCCTACGAGATCCAGAAGTTCCAGAAGGGCCGTTATGTCACGGCCTACTACCTCGACCAGGGGCCGGCCGTGGCCGACGTCGAGCGCACGCTGCGCCTCGACGACTCGATCCTGCGCTTCCTCACCGTCCAGGCGGACGAGGAGGTCGTCGACATCGAGAAGCGCAAGGCCGAAGCCGCGGAGATGGAGCAGTTGCGCGCCCAGCGCGCGGCCGAGCGCGCGGCGCGCGAAGCCGAGGAGGCCGCTGCGCGCGCGGCGGCGGGCGAGGAGCCGCGCGACGACGACGACGACGACGACCGGGATCGCGACCGGGACGACCGGGATCGCGACCGCGACGATCGCGGCCGCGGCCGCGGCCGCGATCGGGACGACGACGAGAGCGGGGAGGACTAGCCCATGGGCGCACCGAACTTCGGAGGCGGTGGCTTCCGGGGTGGCGATCGCGGAGGGGATCGCGACTTCCGGGGGGGGGACCGCGATTTCCGCGGCGGGGATCGGGATTTCCGCGGCGGCGACCGCGGCGGCGACCGCGACTTCCGCGGCGGCGACCGCGATTACCGCGATCGCGATCGGCCCGAGCCCTCGGTCAAGGGGCGGCTGCGCGCCAAGGCGCGCAAGAAGGCCCGCAAGCAGCGCAAGGGCAGCTTCCAGCGGCGCAAGGTCTGCCGTTTCTGCGTCGATTCCCACGTCAAGATCGACTACAAGGACCAGAAGACGCTGCGGCTCTTCGTCTCCGAGACGGGCAAGATGATCCCGCGGCGCATCTCGGGAAACTGCGCGCGGCACCAGCGCCCGCTCGCGCTCGCCGTCAAGCGCGCGCGGCAGCTCGCGCTGCTGCCGCTGGCCGGGCAGCCGCTCTGATGGCGAACGTCAAGCTGATCCTGCGGGAAGCGGTGGAAGGCCTCGGCGACGCCGGCGAGGTCGTCACGGTGAAGCCGGGCTATGCGCGGAACTACCTCCTGCCGCAGGGCAAGGCGACCGTTGCGACCGACGCGAAGGTCAAGGAGCTCGAGCATCACCAGCGCGTGATCGCCGAGAGGATGGCGCGCGAGCTCAAGGACCTGCGCGCAGCCGCAGCGGCGCTCTCGGCGGTTCGGCTCGAGGTGAAGGTCCAGGTCGGAGAGGAGGGCAAGCTCTTCGGCTCCGTGACCTCGCTCCAGATCGGCGAGCTGCTCGCGGCGAGGGGCTTCGAGATCGACCGGCGCAAGATCGACCTCAAGGATCCGATCAAGGAGGCGGGCGAGCACGCGGTCCCGATCAAGCTCCACCGCGACGTGGTGGCGAGCGTGACCGTGGTCGTCGCAGCAGCGGAGTAGTCTCTGGCTCCAGGACCGTTCGATACGCCATCGGAGGGGGTGCCATGGCGGAGGATTCCGGATTCGGCCGCGGCGGCGGCGCTGCGGGAGACGCCGCAGGCGAGAGGCCCCGCCGGCGGAGGCGCGCCGGCGACGGAGACGGCTCCGGGTCGGGCCGGGTGCCGCCGCAGGACCTCGAGGCCGAGAAGGCGGTGCTCTCGGCGCTCCTGATCGACAACGTCTCGATCCATGCAGTCCTGACCGAGGTCAAGCCGGAGGATTTCTACCATCCCGCGCACCAGCAGCTCTACCAGGCGATGGTCGCGCTGCAGGACGAGAACCAGCCGGTCGATCTGCACACGCTCTCGGACCACCTGAACGCGCGCAAGCTGCTCGACGCGGTCGGCGGCGCCGTCTACCTGGGCGAGCTCGCCGACTACGAGTCCACCGCCGCCAACGTGGTGCACCACGCGCGCATCGTGCGCGAGAAGGCGATCAAGCGCAGCCTGATCTCGGTCGCGACCGAGATCGCCGAGTCGGTCTACGAGGATCCCGATGGCGCCGAGAAGCTGCTCGACAGCGCCGAGACGCGCATCCTCGAGATCGGCCAGACCAAGAGCCGCAAGAGCTTCAGCAGCCTGCACGAAGAGGTCGACGCCGCGATCAACTACGTCGAGGCGCTGCTCGCGCGCGGCGGCGAGCTCACGGGCTGCCCGACCGGCTTCAAGGACCTCGACGAAAAGACGGGGGGCCTCCAGAAGGGCGAGCTCGTCATCATCGCGGCACGGCCCAGCATGGGCAAGACCGCGCTCGCGCTCAACATCGCGCGCAACGCGGCCGTCGATCACGGCAAGCGGGTCGCGGTGTTCTCGCTCGAGATGACCAAGCGCGCGCTCACCCTGCGCCTGCTCGCGTCGGAGGCCCGCGTCGACTTCTCGAGCTTCCGGCGCGGCTTCGGCTCCGCGGGCGATCACACCGCGCTCGTGCGCTCGGCCGGAACCCTCTCCGATGCGGCGATCTGGATCGACGACACCGGCACCATCACGGTGCTCGAGATCAAGGCCAAGTGCCGGCGCCTCTCGGTCGAGCGGGGCCTCGATCTCGTGCTCGTCGACTATCTCCAGCTCGCCCACGGCGAATCGCGCAACGTGCGCAAGGACCTCGAGATCGCGGAGATCAGCCACGGCCTCAAGGCGCTCGCGAAGGAGCTCGACATCCCCGTGATCGCGCTCTCGCAGCTGAACCGCGGCCCCGAGCAGCGCGATCCCGACAAGCGCCGTCCCAACATGGGCGACCTGCGCGAATCGGGCGCGATCGAGCAGGACGCGGACGTGATCGCCTTCATCTACCGGGACGAGGTCTACAACCCGACCGAGGAGAACCGCGGCCTCGCGGAGCTGATCATCGCGAAGCAGCGCAACGGTCCGACCGGAACGGTCAAGCTCCAGTTCGAGGGGCGCTACGCCAACTTCCGCGATCTCGCGGGAGAGCCTCCGGGCGGCTTCGGTCCGGCGCCTTTCGGCCGCGACGACGGCTTCGGCTCCGCTCCGGGCGGGGACTTCGACGCGGCTCTCGCGCCCTCCTACGACTCGCCCCACGACGACGACCTCGGGTTCTGAGCCAGGCGCCCTCCGTGCAGCCGCTGCTCGCACCGCGTCAGCTCGTCCCCGGGGCCACGCTCGGGATCGCCGCGCCCGCGGGTCCCGTCGACCCCGAGCGCCTCGCGCGCGGCGTCGCGCGGCTCCGCGAGCAGGGCTTTCGCGTGCGCCAGCGCGGCGACCTGACGGCCCGCCGCGGCTATCTCGCGGGCGACGACGCGCGCCGCGCCGCGGAGCTCCACGAGCTCTGGAGCGATCCCGCGGTCGACGGCATCGTCTGCGCGCGCGGCGGCTACGGCTGCGCGCGCATCCTCTCGCATCTCGACGCCGGCCTCGTGCGCGCGGCGCGCAAGCCCCTGGTCGGCTACAGCGACGTCACCTCGCTCCTGCTCTGGCAGGCGCGCTGCGCGGGGCTTGCCGGCTTCCACGGCCCGATGCTCGACCGGCCCGACGACCTCGACCCGGACTGCCTGCGCGCGCTCGGCGAGCTCCTGACCGGAACCCGGGCGCTGCCCTTCGTGCTGCGCGGGCGCGCCGGACTGCCGGGCCAGGCCGAGGGGCGCCTGGTCGGAGGCTCGCTCTCGCTGCTCGCCGCGAGCGCTGGAACTGCGTGGGCGCTGCAGGCCGCCGGCGCGATCCTCGTGATCGAGGAGATCGGAGAGCGTCCCTATCGCATCGACCGCATGCTGCAGCAGCTGCTCGCGGCGCGCGCGCTCGACGGCGTGGTAGGCGTCGCGGTCGGCGCGCTGACCGGCTGCGAAGACGATCGCTTCCCCGCGCCCTCGGCGCTCGAAGTCGTACTCGAGGTGCTCGCGCTGTTGCGCGTGCCGGTCGTCTGCGGGCTTCCGATCGGCCACGACCGCTGCAACCAGCCGTGGCCCGTAGGCGCCCGCGCTACTCTCGATGGGCAGCGGGGGGAGCTCCGGATCCTGGAGCAGGGGGTGGTCGAGTCGTGAGGCGGAGCGAGATCCAGCGCAAGCTCTCCCGCGTCGATCGAGCGATCGACAAGGCGATCGAGAAGGCGGAGACGCCCGGCGCGGTGGTTCTCGCGCAGATGCCTCGCGAGGGAGAGCTGCTCGAGCACTTCTCGGCGCGTGGACTCGCGGTCGTCAAGCCCGAGCGGATTCCGATGGCGCGCGAGACCGTCTTCGATCTCGCCTCGCTCACCAAGCCGATCGCGACGACGACGTCGATCCTGATCCTCGTGTCCGAGGGCCGCCTCGGGCTGGATGAGCCGGTCGCGAAGTACCTGCCGGTGTTCGCCGAGCGCGAGAAGGACGCCGTCACGCTGCGCCACCTGCTCACGCACTCGGCGGGGCTCAAGCCCTGGCGCGCATTCCACGACCTGGTGCGGCAGAAGGAGCGCAAGACGGGTGAATTCCTGCTCGGGACGCCCGCGGCGCGCGAGCTGATCGTCGAGCGCGTGCTGCGCTCGGGCCTGGTGCACGAGCCGGGCGAAGCGGCCGTCTACGGCGATCTCGACTTCATCGCGCTCGGCGCCGTGGTCGAGGCGGTCTCGGGCCAGCGCCTCGACGTCTTCTGCGAGGAGCGCGTCACCGGGCCCCTCGGCCTCTCCGACACCTACTTCGCGCCACTCCGGGCCCCGAGCCCGGACGCGCGCCCGCTGGGCCTTCCGCCCGAGCAGCGCCGCCGGATCGCCGCGACCGAGGAGTGTCGCTGGCGGGATCGCATCCTGTGGGGCGAGGTGCACGACCCGAACGCCTGGGCGATGGGCGGTGTCGCGGGCCATGCAGGCCTCTTCTCGACCGCCGACGACGTGATGCGCTTCGCGCGCGTGCTGATCGACGTCTGGCACGGGCGCAGCGAGCACTTCTCGCCGGAGCTGCTGCGCGAGTTCTTCTCGCGCCAGGAGCTGCCTTCGGGGTCGGACTGGGCGCTCGGCTGGGATACCCCGTCGCCCGGCCGTTCCTCCGCGGGCCAGTACTTCAAGCACCCCTCGGTCGGCCACCTCGGCTTCACGGGCACCTCGCTCTGGATCGACCTCGAGGCCGAGTGCGCGGTCGTGATGCTGACCAACCGCATCCACCTGGTCGCGAAGAAGAGCCGGTTCGGTCTGCGGCCGATCGTCCACGACCTGATCCGGGAGGCCTTCGCAGCGGGATGAGCGAGACACTCCGGCACGTGCACTTCGTCGCGATCGGCGGGACCGGCATGGGCGCGCTCGCGGGTCTCGTCCACGCGCGCGGCATCAAGGTCACCGGCTCCGACCAGAAGCTCTCCCCGCCGATGAGCACGGCGCTCGCGCAGTGGGGGATCCCGGTCTACGAGGGCTTCGCAGCGGAGCACGTGCTGCGCGAGGACCCGGATCTCGTCGTGATCGGCAATGCGGTGCGCAGCGACAATCCCGAGGCTCGCGCCGCGATCGACGAGGGCTACCGCTACCTCTCCTTCCCCGACGCGCTCTACGAGCTCGCGATCGCGGGTCGCCACTCGGTCGTGATCGCGGGCACGCACGGCAAGACCACGACCACCTCGCTCGTTGCCTATCTGCTCTTCGCCACGGGCCGCGATCCCTCGCTGCTCGTGGGCGGCATCTCGGAGGACTTCGAGGGCAGCTTTCGCGAGGGGGCGGGAGAGCACTTCGTCGTCGAGGGCGACGAGTACGACACCGCCTTCTTCGACAAGACGCCGAAGCTCTGGCACTACCGCCCGCGCACGCTGCTCGTCACCTCGGTCGAGTTCGACCACGCCGACATCTACCGCGATCTCGAGCACGTGAAGTCGGCCTTCCGCACCGCGGTCGCGCGCATGCCGGCCGGCGGCGCGATCGTGGCCGCGCTCGACCACGCGAACGTGCGCGACGTCGTCGCGGGCGCGGGCTGCCGGGTGGTCGGCTACGGGGCCGAGAGCGAGGGGCCCGGCGCCCTGCGCTACCGCGCGGGCGGGGTCCGAGCCGACGCCGGCGGGACCCGCTTCGAGGTGCTGCGCGACGGCATCCCTGCCGCGAGCGCGCAGATGTCCCTGTTCGGCAGGATCAACGTCGAGAACGCCCTCGGCGCGCTCGCCGCGGTCGAGCTGCTCGGCGTTCCGCTGCCCGAGGCCGCCGCCGCGCTCGCGGGCTACCGCGGCGTGAAGCGGCGCCAGGAGCTGCGCGGCGAGGTCGGCGGCGTCGCCGTGATCGACGACTTCGCGCACCACCCGACCGCCGTGCGCGCGACGCTCGAAGCGCTGCGCGCGCGCTTCCCGGGCCGCCGCCTGATCGCGGTCTTCGAGCCGCGCAGCAACACGAGCCGCCGCAGCGTGTTCCAGCGCGACTACGCGCTGGCCTTCGGCGGCGCCGACCTCGCGGTGATCGCGCGCCCGCCGGAGGGACCCCTCTACAGCAACACGGGCGAGGTGACCGCGCTCTTCGACGACCGCGAGCTCGTCTCCGAGATCCGCGCGCGCGGCGGCGAGGCCGCGTGCCCCGGCGGCGTCGACGAGATCGTCGCCTTCCTCGCGCAGGAGTGCCGCAGCGGAGACGTCGTGCTCGTGATGAGCAACGGTGCCTTCGGAAACATCTGGGAGCGCCTGCTCGAGATGCTGCGCGCGCGCGGCTGAGCCCGGAGTTCGCCTCCGATCTGCACGCGCAAGTCCTCCGGTGAATTCGACTTAATCCGGTCTGCGTAAGCTCTGGGCCAGACCCGGGCCGCCCCGGGTCGGCCGCGGACCCCGGGTCCGCCGCGCACGCACATGCGGTCGTGGAGCGGAGCAGCGCGCGGGCGCTGCGTGCGGAGTGGAGGCGCATGGATCGGCTTCTGGCGCGGCGGGTCCCGCGCCTTCTCGCAGTACTCTGCGCGCTCCTCCCCGCCTGGCTTCCGCTCGCTGCGGGGGCGCAGAGCGGCGCTCCGCTCTTCAGCTTTGCGCAGATCAGCGACTCCCAGCCCGATACCGCCGCGGACTGGTCGCTCTTCGCGCAGGTCCTCGACACGCTCGTGGCTTCGGGTTCGCCCGGAGCCCTGCTCCCGCAGCCGGTCGACTTCGTGCTCTTCGCGGGCGATCTCGTCTCGCACGCGAACAGCCAGTCCGAGTGGCTGCTGTTCCGCGACACGATCGATTCGCGGCTCACGGCGAACGGAATCCCGTACCGCGCGGTGCCCGGGAACCACGACCAGGACGGCAGTGGGATCGGGAACTACGCGTCCTTCATCGCCGACCCCGGCGTCTGGGACACGGACACGACGGTCGTCGTCGGCCACAACGGAGTCTCGGTCGCGACGGGCTGGTCCGGCCTTCGGATCATCGGCTTCAACAACTCGAACGGCGCGTGGAACCAGATCAGCGCCGCCGATCTCGCGAGCATCTCCGGGCGGGTCGACGCGGCGAATGCCGCGGGCGAGAACGTCTTCCTGCTCGGGCACCACCCGCACGACGGCCAGGGCGTGATGCCGCTCGCGGGCACGCTCGAGCATCCGGTCGTGATCGGCTATGCGCACGGCCACAGCGGGAGCCCGAGGGCGAAACAGGGCCTCTCCGGCGTCGCGAACCCCGGCGTCTGGGAGCTGAACTCGAACGCGATCATCGAGGAGGGCGCGATCCTCTACTACGAGGTCTTCGCGAGCCAGGTCAGGGTCTACGTGATCGAGCTGCTGCAGAACCCGACTTCGCTGCCGTCGGCGGTGACGATCCCGCTCGCGTTTCCGATCGTGCCCGAAGCCCCGCCCGTGCCCGAGGCGGAGTTCTCGAGCGCGCCGAACCTGGGACCGGCGCCGCTCTCGGTGTCCTTCAGCGACCTCTCGGGCGGGGCGCCGACCTCCTGGCTCTGGAGCTTCGGCGACGGCGGCAGCTCCACCCAGCAGCACCCGACGCACGTCTACACCCAGCCCGGCGCCTACGACGTCTCGCTCACGGCCTCGAACGCCTACGGCCCGGACAGCGTGACGAAGCCTTCGCAGGTGATCGCGCTGCCGCCGCCCGCGTGGCGGACCTTCGCTCCGGCCGCGGACGCGCGCGTGAGCTCCTCGAGCCCGTCGAGCAACTACGGCAGCGACTCGAGCCTGCGCCTGCGGTCGGGTTCGCCCGCCTACCAGAGCTACCTGCGCTTCGACGTCACGGGCATCGGCGCCGGGCCCGTGCTCGCGGCGAAGCTCCGCCTCTTCGTGACGGACGGGAGCGCCGACTGCGGCACGCTCCACGCCGTCGCGGGCAGCTTCAGCGAGAGCGGCATCAGCTGGAGCAATGCGCCGCCGCTCGGCGCGCCGCTCGGCAGCGCGGGGGCGGTCGGCGCGAACCAGTGGGTCGAGTTCGACCTCTCCTCCAGCGTGACCGGCGACGGCAGCTACGCCTTCGGGCTCTCGAGCGCTTCGACCGACAGCGCCTACTTCTCGAGTCGCGAAGGAGCGAACCCGCCCCAGCTCGTGCTGCAGACCGAGGAGAGCGCGCTGCCCGTCGCGGACTTCACCGCCGCGCCGACGCAGGGCAGCGCGCCGCTCCAGGTGAGCTTCGGCGATCTCTCGAGCGGAGCGCCGACGGCGTGGCAGTGGAACTTCGAAGATGGCTCGACCTCGGCGCAGCAGCACCCCGTGCACGTCTACACGACACCGGGCGTCTACGACGTGCGCCTCACGGCGCTCAACAGCCTCGGCACCGATTCGCGGGTGCGCTCGGCGCTCGTGCAGGTCACGATCCCATCGCCGCCCGTCGCGAACTTCAGCGCGACGCCGGTCGAGGGCACGGCGCCGCTCGCGGTGTCCTTCAGCGACACCTCGACCGGAAACCCGACGTCGTGGCTCTGGGAATTCGGCGACGGCACGACCTCGAGCGCGCGCAACCCGACGCACAGCTACACGCGCACGGGCATCTACGACGTGCGGCTCACGGCTTCGAATGCGGGGGGGTCGCACAGCCGGCTGCGCCTGGCCTACGTGACGGTGATCCCGGGAGTGACCTTCACGCCGGTCGCCGACGCCCGCATCGCGTTCAGCAGCCCGAACTCGAACTACGGGACCGACTCGGCGCTGCGCGCGCGCAGCGGGACCTCGCCCACCCGCTCCTACCTGCGCTTCGATCTCTCCTCGCTCGGGAGCGCCTCGGTCGCCTCCGCGAAGCTGCGCCTCTACGTGACGGATCCGAGCAGCTCGGGCGGCTCGATCCACGAGGTCGCGAACGGCTGGAGCGAGAGCAGCCTCAACTGGAACAATGCGCCGCCGATCGGCGGGCTTGCGCTCGCGACGGCGGGTGCGGTCTCGACCGGGCAGTGGGTGGAGTTCGACGTCACGCCGGCGGCGCACGCCGGGAGCATCTCCCTGGCGCTGCAGAGCGCGAGCACGAACAGCGTCTACTACTCGAGCCGCGAGGGCTCGAATCCGCCGCGCCTCTTCGTCGAGACGGGCGCGCCGATTCCCCCGGTTGCGGACTTCTCGGCCTCGCCGCAGAGCGGTGCCGCGCCGCTCCCGGTCGCGTTCCAGAATCTCTCCACGGGTGGGACCACGAGCTGGCTCTGGAGCTTCGGCGACGGCGCGACCTCGACCGCGCAGAACCCGACCCACGTCTACGCCGCGGAGGGGATCTACGACGTGGGCCTCGAGGTCTGGAACGAGGTCTCGAACGACGTGATCTCCCGCTCGGCCTACGTGAGCGTGGAGGCGCCGCTGCCGCTCCTGGTCTTCGCGCCGAACGGCGATGCGAAGGTCAACTCCTCGAAGCCGAACACGCTCTACGGGACCACACCCGACCTGCGCCTGCGCGCGGACGCGACGAGCAACTGGCGCAGCTTCCTGCGCTTCGACGTCGCGGGCGTTCCGGGGCCGGTCGCGCGCGCGACCCTGCGCCTCTACGTGGACGACGGCAGCAAGGACGGCGGGACCCTGCAGAGCGTCTCGAGCGCGTGGAGCGAGGCCACGCTGACCTATGCGAACGCGCCGGCGCTCGACGGACCCGCGCTCGCGACACTCGGCGCAGTCACGACGGGCCAGTGGGTCGAGATCGACGTGACCCCGGCCGTGACGGGCGACGGCAGCTACGCCTTCGGCCTGCGCAACGGCAATACCGACTCGGCGTACTACTCGAGCCGCGAGGGCGCGAATCCGCCGCAGCTCGTGGTCGAGTGGGTGCCCTAGCGGAGCGGCTCCCGGGTCTCAGGTCGCGATGCGGAAGTGCATCACGTCGCCGTCCTGCACGGCGTAGTCCTTGCCCTCGACGCGCATCAGTCCCCGGGCCTTCGCGGCGGTCTCGCTGCCGCTCGCGACGTAGTCCTCGAAGCCGATCACCTCGGCGCGGATGAAGCCCCGCTCGAAATCGGAGTGGATCTCGCCGGCCGCCTGTGGCGCGCGCGTATCGCGGCGGACGGTCCACGCGCGCACCTCCTTGGGCCCGGCCGTGAGATAGGTGATGAGGTCGAGCAGCTGGTAGGCGGCCCGGATCAGGCGGTGGAGCCCGGGCTCGCGGAGTCCCAGGCTCTCGAGGAATTCCTGCTTCTCGGCGGGCTCGAGCTCCGCGAGCTCGGCCTCGACCTTCGCGCAGATGCGCACGACGCCGGCGCCCTCGGCGACCGCGCGCGCCTCGAGCGCGGCCGTGTAGGTGTTGCCCGTGGCGAGCGCGGCCTCGTCGACGTTCGCGACGTAGAGCACGGGCTTGGCCGTGAGCAGGAAGCAGGCGCGAAAGGTCTCCGCCATCGCATCGGGCACGGGATGGCTGCGCGCGGGCCTGCCGGCGCCGACGTGCGCGATCAGCCCCTCGAAGAAGACGACCTGCGCGCGGGCCTCCTCGTCTCCCGAGCGCGCGACCTTGCGCGCGCGCTCGAGGCGCTTCTCGAGGCTCTCGAGGTCGGCGAGGGCGAGCTCGGTCTCGATCGTCTCGACGTCGCGGATCGGGTCGGGCGCGCCGTCGACGTGCACGACGTTCTCGTCGTCGAAGCAGCGCACCACGTGGATCAGCGCGTTCGTCTCGCGCACGTGGCCGAGGAACTGGTTCCCGAGGCCCTCGCCCTTCGAAGCGCCGCGCACGAGGCCCGCGATGTCGGTGAACTCCACCGTCGCGGGAATCACGCGCGCGGAGTGGACGAGCGCGTCGAGCTGCTGCAGCCGCGCGTCGGGCACCGGCACGATGCCCGAGTTCGGCTCGATCGTGCAGAAGGGGTAGTTCTCGGCCGCGATTCCCGCGGCCGTGAGCGCGTTGAAGAGCGTGCTCTTGCCGACGTTCGGCAGGCCCAGGATTCCGACCGAGAGTCCCATGGGGGCGGGAGGATTCCCGTTCTCGCGCGCGGGCGCTAGCAGCCGCTCCCAGCGCAGGCCGGCGGCCAGACGCGGATGCCCCTCACGGGTCGGCGTCCGCGTCCGGCGACAGGAAGGCCGCGCCCCGGCCGCGGCGCAGCGCGCGCGCGAGGCCGCGCGCGACGAAGCCGCGCGCCGAGCGCACGGCCTCGCCGAGGCTGCGTCCGCGCGCGAGCTCGGCGGTGATCGCGGCCGAGAGCGCGCAGCCGGTCCCGTGCACGGGCCCGCAGTCGATGCGCTCGCCGCGCAGCCACTCGAAGCTGATCGTCGCTCCGCTGCGCGTCGCGAGCAGGTCGTCGGGCGGGCCATCGCGGTGGCCGCCCTTGAGCAGCACCGCGTGCGCGCCGAACTCCGAGACGAAGAGGGTGGCCGCCGTCTGCGCGCCCTCCTGGGTCGAGACGTCGATCTTCGTGAGCGCGTGGGCCTCGGGCAGGTTCGGGGTGACGAGCGTCGCGCCCGAGCAGAGACCGACGAGGCGCGCCCAGGCTCGCCGCTCGAGCAGCGAAGTGCCGCCGCTGCTCGCGAGCACGGGGTCGATCACGAGCGGAACACCGCCCCGGTATTCGCGCAGTGCGAGCTCGACCTGGATGCAGACGTCGTCGCTCGCGAGCATGCCGAGCTTGATCGCATCGGGCGTGAAATCGGAGAGCAGCACGCGCAGCTGGTCCAGGATCACCGTCGGGAAGGCCGGCAGCACGCGGTGGACCTTGGCAGTATCCTGCACCGCGATTGCCGTCATCACGCCCGCGCCGTGCACGCCGAAGCTGCGGAAGACCTGGAGATCGGCCTGGAGGCCCGCGCCACCCGTCGGATCCGAGCCCGCGATGCTGAGCGCCACCTGCACGAGCCGCACTCTAGCCTGGATCCCCGCCCGGGTTGCGCGCGCGGGGCTCGCCGCCTGCGCGCTGCTGCTCCTGCCGGCACCGGCGGCGCGGACGCAGGGCGGCGCCGCGCGTCCGGATCCCGCGCCGCGCGCGCCGGCGGTCGTCGTGCTCTCGCTGGACGGCACCACGCCCGGCATGCTCGAGCGCGCCGGAACCCCGGCGCTCGCGGCGCTCGCGCGCGCGGGCGCGGTCGTCGCGCACTTCGAGCCGGTCTTCCCGAGCAACACCTTCCCGAATCACGTGACGCTCATGACCGGCGTGCGGCCCGAGAAGCACGGCATCGTCAACAACTCGTTCCGCGATCCACAGCGCGGTGTCTTCGACAAGAGCAACGACCCGAGCTGGATCCAGGCCGAGCCGCTCTGGTCGCGGCTCGCGGCGCGCGGAATTCCGAGCGCCTCCTTCCACTGGGTGGGATCCGAAGGGCCATGGACGAGCGGCCGCGGCCCGCGCGAGTGGCGCAGCTTCGACGCCGAGACGAAGGTGTCCGACAAGCTCGCGCAGATCCTGGCGTGGCTGGATCCGGAGACGACGCGCGAGCCGCCGCGCCTCGTCAGCTGCTGGCTGCCCGGCGCCGACCGGGTCGCGCACGCGCGGGGACCCGAGGATCCCGCGGTCGCCGAGACGCTGCGCGCGCAGGACCGCGAGCTCGCGGGCTTCGTCTCCGCGCTCGAAGCGAGGGGCGCCTTCGCGTGGCTCACGCTCTTCGTCGTCTCGGATCACGGGATGGCGCGCGTCGAACGCAACGTCGATCTGCGCGGCGCGCTCGAGGACGCCGGCCTCGAGGCCGGCGTCTACGGCGCGGGCGGCTTTGCGACGCTTCACCTCGCGGCGGGCGGCGACGCGATTCCGCGCGCGCAGGCCGCCGCACGCGGCCTCGGCCTCGAGGCCTATCCCCGCGCGCGCGCGCCCGCGGGCTGGCCGGTCGCGAACGCGCGCTTCGGCGACGTCGTCGTGGTCGCGCCGATCGGCACCGCGATCTCGAGCGCGCGCTCGCTCGAGGGCTTCGCGCGCGGCATGCACGGCTACCGCTCCGAGCTGCCGGAGATGGAGGCGCTGTTTCTCGCGCGCGGGCGCGGCGTGGTTCCCGGAACCCGCATCGAGCGCGCGCGCAGCGTCGACCTCGTGCCGACCCTGCTCGAGCTGCTCGGGCTGCCGCCGGCCGAGGAGCTCGACGGCCGCTCGCTCGCGCGCGAGCTCGCGGGCGCGGGGCGATCCTGATGCGGAGCGGGCGTGGGGCGAGTCGGATGCGGAGGGGACGCGGCGCGTGGCTCGCCTCGCTCTCGGCGGCGCTCCTCCTGAGCGGGGCCGCGGACGCGCAGCCCGGAGCCGCGCCGCCCGCCGGGCCCAAGCCCGGCGCACCCGCGCCGGGTCCGACCACCTGGTTCGGCCAGGCGCTCGCGAGGAGCGACGCGGGCCTGAACGTCACCTACTTCTGGTCGAAGGGGGACGAGCTGCGCGCCGAGACCGTGGTGCTCGGCCACAAGATCGTGACGATCCTGCGCGGCGGCCGCTACATCAGCTACGACGCGCTGAACCGCGTCGGGATCGATCTCGGGCGCTCGAAGGCCGCGATCGCAGCGGACGCGGCGCGCGCGCGTCCCTTCGGCAACGAGCTCGAGCGGCTGCTCGCGCAGGGCGGCGAGAAGGTCGGCGAGGAGACGCTCCAGGGTGTGCCCTGCGAGATCTTCCGGATCACCGACGAGCGCGGCCGCCGGGAGGTCTGGGCGCTGAAGACCGGCTCGAGGCTTCCGGTGCGCGTGGTCGTCTTCGACCGCCGGCGCGGCGCGCGCATCCAGACCGACTACGTGAACTGGCAGAGCGGCCTGCCGATCGACGACAGCTTCTTCGCGCCCGAAGCGGGCATCGAGTTCCAGCGCATGGGCTTCGAGGAGTACTCCGAGCGCGTGCTGAAGGGCGGGCCGGTCGGGCCGGTGCCGATCCTCTACGCCGACCTCCTGATCGGCGACGAGTAGTGCTGCGGATCGATCCGCAGCTCCTGCCTCAGTTCGTCACCCAGGTGATGTTCGCGTCGGCGATCGGCGGCGTCTTCTCCGCGAGCACCGCGAGCTTGCGCGCGATGCGGCCCGCGAGCTCGCCGAAGACGCGCGAGGCCTCGGAGTCGGGCGCTTCGAGCACGATCGGCCGGCCCGCGTCGCCGCCGCTCACGATGCGCGGATCGATCGGGATCTCGCCGAGGAAGTCGACCCCGAGCTCCAGCGCGGTGCGGCGGCCGCCGCCTTCGCCGAAGATCGAGTAGCGCCGGTCCGGCAGATCCGGCGGCGTGAAGTAGGACATGTTCTCGACGATCCCGAGCACCGGCACGCGTACCTTCTCGAACATCGCGAGACCCTTGCGCGCGTCGATCAGCGAGAGATCGTTCGCCGTCGTGACGATCACGGCGCCCGCGAGCGGCGCCATCTGCGTGAGCGTGAGCGCGGCGTCGCCGGTGCCCGGCGGCATGTCGACCACGAGGTAGTCGAGCTCGCCCCAGACGACGTCGGTCAGGAACTGCCGGATCAGGCCGTGCACCATCGGCCCGCGCCAGATCACGGGCGAGCTGTCGTTCACGAAATACCCCATCGACATGAGCGAGAGACCGAGGGCCTGGTGCGGAAGGATGCTCTTCTCCTGGGTGCGAGGGCGACCGCTCGTGCCGGTCAGCAGCGGCAGCGAGGGCCCGTAGACGTCGGCGTCCATCAGGCCGACGCGCGCGCCCGAGCGCGCGAGCGAGAGGGCCAGGTTGAGCGCGACCGTGCTCTTGCCGACTCCCCCCTTGCCCGACGCGACCGCGAGCGTGTTGCGCACGCCGGGCAGCACCTCCGCGCCGGGCTGCGCGACCGCGCCCGGGTTCGAGCGCGTGTTCGCGGTCATGCGCACCTGCACGCCGGCGACGCCCGGCAGTGCAGCGACGCGTTCCCGCGCGTCGCGCTCGAACTCGGCCTTGACCGGGCAGGCCGGCGTCGTGAGCTCGATGTCGAAGGCGACCTGTGCGCCGTCGATGCGCAGGTTCTTCACGAAGCCGAGATCGACGATGCTCTTCTTGAAGTCCGGATCGACGATCGGGCGCAGCGCGTCGAGGACCTGCTGCTCGCTCGGGGAGGCCATGGCTGTCTCCTAGCTCGGTTTCGGCGGCGGGGACGAAGCGCTGCTCTCGGGCAGCGCGGGCCGCGCGGTGTAGCTCGCATCGACCTCGCCGGTGAGGCTTCCGAGGAAGGCCTCGATGCGCCCGATCTGCTCGGGCGCGAAGCGCTGACCGAGCTGGTGCTCGCCCATCAGCCGGATCGCCTCTGCGAGCGAGGCGACCGCGCCGTCGTGGAACCAGGGTCCCGTCTTCGCGACGTTGCGCAGCGACGGAACCTTGAACACCTGGCGGTCCGATTCCTCCTTCGTGACCTGGTAGCGGCCGCTGTCCGCGGTCGGGAAGGGCTTCACCTGGCCGAGCTTGCGGTACATCGAGCCGCCGATGCCGGGCCCGATGTGGCAGGTGATGCAGCCGACGTCCATGAACTCGCGGAGGCCCTCGACCTCGAGGCTCGTGAGCGCCTCCTCCTCGCCGCGCAGGAACGCGTCGAAGCGGCTCGGCGTCGTGAGCCGGCGCTCGAAGGCGCCGATCGCCATCGCGACGCGGCCGAAGCGGATCGGGTCCCCGTCGTCCTGGAACGCGCTCGCGAAGGCCGCGCGATACGCGGGGATCGAATCGAGCACGGCTTCCACCGCGGCCTCGCTCGGCATCGCCATCGCGTTCGGAGCGAGCAGGTGCTCCCTCGCCTGCGCCTCGACGTCGCGCGCGCGCCCGTCCCAGAACTGCGCGAGCTGCAGCGCCGCGTTGTAGACGCTCGGCGCGTTGCGCGCGCCGCGCGGGCCGGGCGAGGTCGCCTTCCCGTCGACGCCATGGCGCGCGAGGGCGTGGCAGCTGTTGCAGGAGAGGTCGCGCCCTCCCGAGAGCCGGGCGTCGTAGTAGAGCGCGCGCCCGAGCTCGATCTTCGCGGGCGTGAGCGGATTCTCGGGGTTCGGCACTTCCGCAGGCAGCGGCGGGAAGATCGCCTGCGCGCGCCGCTGGATCTTCTCGACCTGCGCCGGCGAAAGGCCCTTGCCGGCGCAGGAGGCGGCGAGGACCGCCGCGAGGAGGAGGAGCGCTCGCTGCATCCGCCGTCAGTCCCCGGGAGCTGCGATCAGCTCGATCACGTTGCCGTCCGGATCGCGGATCCAGAGCTGGCCGCGCTCGGGCGAGGTCTCGAGCAGCTCGAGCCCGCGCGCGCGAAAGAGGTCGCGCGCGGCGGCGTAGCTCTCGATCCGGAAGGCCTGGTGGTTCGCGAGCGGGGAGAGCTTCTCGGGCGGCCTGCCGAGGTCGAGGCCCGCCGGGGTCTCTATCAGGTGCACCTCGGCGGCGCCGGCGCGGTACCAGAGGCCCGGGATGCCGAGATCGGGACGCGGGATCCGCTCGAGGCCGAGCAGGCCCTCGTAGAAGGCGCTCGCGCGCTCGAGGTCGCGCACTGCAAAGGAGATGTGGTGGACGCCGATGGCGATCATCCGGCCCTCCTCGATCCGCGAATCAGACGGGAGCTTCGATTCTAGGGCCCATCGCGCCCGCGTGCCCGATCGGGCGGGAAGCGCGTCGCGGCCGCGGCGGGCGCCGCGCGCGCTACGCGGCCGGGACGCGCGTGCGCAGCTCGACGCGGCCCGAGGCCGCCCGGCGCAACACCCCCGCGTAGCCGCGCTCGACCAGCGCGCCCTCCAGCACGCCGCGCTCCTGCAGCAGCCGGTGGAACGCCGGCAGCCGGTAGAAGGGCACCGTCATCATCAGATGGTGCTCGAGGTGGAAGTTCACGCGGTTCGGCGCGATCAGGAGCCGCTCCCACCAGCGCGCGAGCGTCGTGCGCGAGTTGCGCAGCTCGTCGCCCGCGTCGGGCGCCATGTTGTGCTCGGCGATCGATCGGATCCGCGTGGCGAGGCTGTTCGTCGTGAGCCAGGCCCCGGCCCAGAGCGCGTAGAGAGCGGGATGGCCCGCGGCCGCGAGCAGCGCGAAGAGCAGCAGATTCGCGACGGCGACGCCGCGCAGATTGCGCCAGCCGACGAGATCCTCGGGCGGCGCCGACTCGCGCGGGCCCGCGCTGCCGGCGGCGCCCGCAGCGCGGGCGGTCTTGCCGCGCGCGCCGCGCAGATCGCGCGCGAGCACGGCGCGCGCGCGCTTCAGGCCCACCTGTCCCGAGAGGTCGCGCCAGATCTTGCGCCGCAGGCTCGCGGCGCTGACCGGGAACTTGGTCGCGAGGTCGAGGTCGGGATCTTCCGGCGTCCCGTTCTTCGCGTGGTGGCGCAGGTGGTAGCGGCGGTAGGGGTGGAGATCGGCCCAGATCGGATACGCGCAGAGCCAGTTGCCGGCCCAGTCGTTGAGCGCGCGATTCCGGAAGAGCGTGTGGTGCGCCGCCTCGTGCATCAGCACCGCGAAGCCGAGCTGGCGCGCGCCGATCACGCAGAGCGCGATCGGAACCGAGAGCAGGAGCCAGCCGCCCGAGGTCGCCGCGACGAGCGCCATCGCCGCGAAGACGAGTCCCCAGTCGAGGCCGATCGAGAGCCAGCCGCGCCAGTCGTTCGTCTCGAGCAGCGCGCGGCGCTCTTCGGGCCGCAGCGCCGCGCGCCAGCGGGCTGCGGGATCCGGCGCCGCGCCCGGCACGTCGCGTGCGGTGGTGGCGCTCACGCGATCCTCCGGATGGACTCGCGCGCCCCGAGATCGGCTGCGCCGTGCACCGGCAGCGCGAGCGGCGCGCTGCCCGATTCGCCGAGCCAGCCGCGCCAGAGCGCGCGGCCGAGGCGGTCGTAGCTGCGCATCCGCGCGACGAGCGCGCGCCGGGGCGCTGCGGGCGCCAGTGCTTCGGGCAAGAGCGGGTCGAGCGCGAGCTGGCGGATCGCGGCGCCGCCGAGCCGGAAGGACTCGGCGCGCGCGGCCGCGAGCGGAAGCGCGGAGAGGCGCGCCGCGCTGCCCGCGAGCGCGCGCTCGAGCTCCCGATAGCGGCGCAGCAGCGCGGCGGCGTCCCAGAGCGCTCGCGCGCGTGCGTCGGAGTCCGGATCGAGTCCCGCGAGCTCGAAGACGGGCGCCTCGCGCTCGAGGCCGAGCGCGACGAGGCCACCGCGCAGCGCGGGCAGACCTTCGCGCAGGTTCGCCGGGCGCAGCTCGAGGCCGGGCAGCAGCGAGCGGAATCCGAGGAAGCGCAGCGCGCGCTCGCGCAGGGAGCGACCGGGCCGCCGCGGCAGCGCCGCGGTGTGCACGGCGTACCAGCCGCCCGACCACGCGCTCGTGCGCTCCTCGAGCCGCCGCCAGCCGAGCAGATGCGAGAGCACCGCGCCCGGGGCGAGCCGGTACTGGCCGCGCTCGTCGCGCGCGACGCGGCCGGCCGCGAGCAGCCGCGCGAGCGCCACGCGCAGGCCGTTCTCCTGGATCCCGAAGAGCGCGGCGGCAGCGACGAGGGCGCGCACGGGCACCGCGTGGCCCGCGACCGTCGAGAGCAGGTCCAGGATCAGGCTGCGGGGTGTCGGCTGGCTCGGCTGCACGTCGGCCTCGATCTTACACTCATCGTCCATTCATGTTCAAGACTGTAAGAAGAGGGGGGTCCGGGCGCCGCGGGAGGGGGGGCGCGCGCGGCCCTATGCTCGGCGCTCGCATGTCCCGCCGCGACCCGGTGTATGCGGATTTCCAGCGCCAGCCCCTGCGCTTCTGGGCCCGGGCTGCGGATGCGATCGAGTGGGTGCGCCGGCCGCGGGGTGTGCTCGACGACAGCAAGCCCCCGATCCTGCGGTGGTTTCCGGGCGGCATGCTCAACACCTGTGCGAACGCGGTGGACCTGCACGCGCTCGGTCCGCGCGCGGCGCAGGCGGCGCTGATCTACGACAGCCCGGTGACCCGCCAGGTTCGCAGCTACAGCTACGCGGAGCTGCTCGACGAGGTCGCGCGCACCGCGGGCGCGCTCGCGGCGCTCGGCGTCGAGAAGGGCGACGTCGTGCTGCTCTACATGCCGATGGTGCCCGAGGCCGTGATCGGGATGCTCGCGGTCGCTCGGCTCGGCGCGATCCATTCGGTCGTGTTCGGCGGCTTCGCCGCGAGCGAGCTCGCGCAGCGCATCCAGCACGCGGAGCCGAAGCTCGTGTTGACCGCGTCCTGCGGGATCGAGCCGGGCCGCCTGGTCGCCTACAAACCGCTGCTCGACCAGGCGCTCGCGAAGGTCAGTGCGCGACCCCGACACTGTCTCGTGCTGCAGCGCCCCGAGCTGCGCGCCGAGCTCGAGCCGGGCCGCGACCTCGACTGGGAGACCGAGGTGGGCCGCGCCGCGGCGGTCCCCGCGGTTCCGGTCGGCGCCTCCGAGCCGCTCTACGTGCTCTACACCTCGGGCACCACGGGCGTGCCGAAGGGGATCGTGCGCGACAACGGCGGCCACGCGGTCGCGCTCAAGTGGAGCCTCGAGCACGTCTACGGGATGCAGCCCGGCGACGTCTTCTGGGCCGCCTCCGACATCGGCTGGGTCGTCGGGCACTCCTACATCGTGTACGCGCCGCTCCTGCTCGGCTGCACGACCTTGCTCTACGAGGGCAAGCCCGTCGGCACTCCCGACGCGGGCGCCTTCTGGCGCGTGATCGAGACGCACCGGGTGAACGCGCTCTTCGCGGCGCCGACCGCGCTGCGCGCGATCAAGCGCGAGGACCCACGCGGCCTGCTGCCCGGCCGCCGCGATCTCGGCAGCCTGCGCGCGCTCTTCCTCGCGGGCGAGCGCGCGGATCCGGACACGCTGGAGTGGGCGGAGCGCGCGCTCGGCGTGCCCGTGATCGACCACTGGTGGCAGACGGAGACGGGCTGGCCGATCGCCGCGACCTGCCTGGGCCTGGGCGAACGCGAGACGCTGCACGGCTCCGCGGGCAGGCCCGTGCCGGGCTACCAGCTGCGCGTGCTCGACGACGCGGGGCGCGCGCTGCCGGCCGGCCAGATCGGCCACCTCGTGCTCGAGCTCCCGCTGCCGCCCGGCTGCCTGAAGACGCTCTGGAAGAACGACGCCGGCTTCCAGCGCGCCTATCTCGAGCGCTTCCCGGGCTACTACGAGACCTCCGACGCGGGCTACGTCGATGCGGAGGGCCGCGTCTTCGTGATGTCGCGCACCGACGACATCATCAACGTCGCCGGCCACCGCCTCTCGACGGGCGCGATGGAGGAGGTGCTCGCGAGCCACCCGGACGTCGCCGAGTGCGCCGTGATCGGCGTGCGCGACGAGCTCAAGGGCCAGCTGCCGCTCGGCTTCGCGGTGCTGAACGCGGGCAGCGAGCGCGCGGAGGCGGAGGTCGCGCGGGAGCTCGTCGCGCTCGTGCGCGAGCGCATCGGTCCGGTGGCCGCGATGAAGCAGGCCTGCGTCGTGGCGCGCCTCCCGAAGACGCGCTCGGGCAAGGTGCTGCGCGGGACGATGCGCAAGATCGCCGACGACGAGGCCTGGCGAACGCCCGCGACGATCGAGGATCCCGCGGTGCTCGACGAGATCCGGGCGGCGCTCGCGCGGCTCGGCTACCCGGCTGCGCGCTAGGGCAGCTCGAGCACGAGCCATGCCTCGCGCCGCGGGAACCTCCGCCATGCGCAGGCGAGCGCGCGCGGCGCGGGCAGCCCGCGCACGGCGCGCGCGTGGGCTTCCTTCCAGCGCGCGAGGGCTTCGGCGCGCGGCAGGCGCAGCGCGCGCGCGCCGAGCTCCGCGCCGCCCGCGTGCAGCGCTCCCGCGAGCTCCGGGGCGCCGCTGCGCCTGGCCGTCTCGAGCAGCGCGACCAGCGAGTCCGCCTCGAGCGCGCGCCTCCTCCAGATCCAGAGACCCTGCCGGCGCTCGCCCGTGAACTGGCTCGAGCGCGTGACGCAGCGGCGGCTGCGGCTCGCGACGCGGGTCTGCTCGAGCGAGGCGATCTCCCTGCGCAGCCAGGGCTCGCGGCCGGGGCCGAGCTCCGCGAGCGCGAAGTCGAGCTCTCCGGGCTCGAGCAGCAGCGAGAGGGAGTGCGCGAGCTTGGTCTCGGCGCGGCGCACGCGGCGGCGCCAGAGCAGCGCGCCCGCCGCGCTGCGCCGGCTCTTCAGCGCGTGCAGGTCGACGAGGGCGAGGCGCGGGCGGCCGGCTTCGATGCGCGCGATCAGGTTGCCGTCGTGGAGGTCCGGATGCACGAAGCCCGCGAGCAGCAGGCGCCGGTGCAGCGCGATCACCTCCCGGAGCAGCGGCCGCAGATCCGCGCGCCGGGCGCGCAGCCCTGCGAGGAAGCGGTCGAGGCGCAGTCCCGGCACCGCGAGCGCCAGGTAGAGCGCTTCGGACAGGAAGGGCCCGCGCCGCCGCTCCGCCATCGCGAGCGCGGGCGCGCAGGGAATTCCGGCGGCGGTGAGCGCCTGCGCCGCGCGCCACTCGCTGCGCGCGCGCGATCGGCGCAGCGCGTACTTGAGCCGATCCGCGGGGCCGCGCATGCGGTGCCGTTTCAGGAACACGTCGCTGCCGGCGAGGCGCAGCTGCAGCACGCTGCGCCCGGGGGTCGCCTTGACGAGCGTGCCCTGCGCGCGCTCGCGCTGCAGGCCGAGCTCGGCCGAGAGCGCGAGCAGGGGCGCGTGCAGCCCCGGGACCGCGGTCCAGCGCAGCTTCGAGGCCGTGAAGCGCTCGCACGCGCCGCGCCGACTCACTGCGCGAGCTCCGGCCGGTTCGCGAAGAGCGCGAGCGCCTCGGGATTCGCGAGCGCCTCCAGATTGGCGACCGGCCGGCCGTGCACGACGTCGCCGACCGCGAGCTCCACGATCTTGCCGCTGCGCGTGCGCGGGATGTCCGCCACCTGCAGGATGCGCGCGGGCACGTGCCGCGGCGACGCCTCGGCGCGCACCCGCTCGCGGATCCGCGCGCGCAGCGCGTCGTCGAGCGCGACCCCCTCGCGCAGCCGGACGAAGAGCACCACGCGCACGTCGCCCTGCCACTGCTGTCCGATCGCGAGCGCTTCCTGCACCTCGGGGATCCGCTCGACGGGGCGGTAGATCTCGGCGGTTCCGATCCGCACGCCGCCGGGGTTCAGCACGGCATCCGAGCGCCCGTAGATCACGAAGCCGCCGCGCGCGGTCGCCTCCGCGAAGTCCCCCTGCGCCCAGACGCCGGGAAAACGCTCGAAGTAGGCCGCGTGGAAGCGGCTCGCGTCCGCGTCGTTCCAGAAGCCGAGCGGCAGCGAGGGGAAGGAGCGCGCGCAGACGAGCTCGCCCTTCTCGCCGACGACGGATCTTCCGGAGGCGTCGAAGACCCGGGTGTCCATCCCGAGCGCCGCGCACTGGAGCTCGCCGCGATGGACGGGCAGTGTCGCGCTGCCCGCGACGAAACACGAGACGATGTCGGTGCCGCCCGAGATCGAGGAGAGACAGACGTCGCGCTTGACCCGCTCGTAGACGAAGTCGAAGCCCTCGGGCAGGAGCGGCGAGCCCGTCGCGAGGATCGTGTGGACGCTCGCGAGGTCGAACTCGTCGCGCGGCGTGAGCTCCGACTTCGAGACCGCGTCGAGGAAGCGCGCCGAGAGGCCCAGCACCGAGAGCCGCTCGGCCTCCGCGAGCTCGAAGAGCACCCGCTCGTCCGGATGGAAGGGCGAGCCGTCGTAGAGCACCACGCGCGCCTCGCTGGCCAGCGCCGAGACCAGCCAGTTCCACATCATCCAGCCGAGCGTCGTGAAGTAGAAGACGCCGTCGCCGGGGCGCAGGTCCACGTGCAGGCGCTGCTCCTTCAGGTGCTGGAGCAGCGTGCCGCCCGCGCCGTGGACGATGCACTTGGGCGCACCCGTGGTGCCCGAGGAGTAGAGCACGTAGAGCGGGTGATCGAAGGGCAGTCGCTCGAATGCGAGCGCGCGAGGGGGAAACGCGGCGAGGACCTCGTCCCAGCGCCGCGCGCCGGGGAGCGGCGCGAGATCGGGATCCGGCTCGAGCCAGGGCAGCACGACGAGCTCGCGCAGCGAGGGCAGGCTGCGCCGGATCTCGGCCACGCGCGCGAGCGTCGCGTGCGGCTTTCCGGCGTAGCGGTAGCCGTCGGCCGCGAAGAGCACCACGGGCTCGATCTGTCCGAAGCGGTCGAGCACTCCCTGCACGCCGAAGTCCGGCGAGCAGCTCGACCAGAGCGCGCCCAGGCTCGAGGCGGCCAGCATCGCGACCACGCTCTCGGGCAGGTTCGGCAGTAGGCCGACGACGCGGTCGCCCGCCCCGACGCCCGCGCTGCGCAGCCACTGCTGGAGGCTCGACACCTGCAGGCCGAGCTCGCGCCACGAGAGCGTGCGGCGCTCGGCGCCTTCGGCGCGCGACGCGAGCGCGACCGCGTCGTCCGCGCGCCGCAGCAGGTTCTCCGCGAAGTTGAGGCGCGCGTCCGGAAACCAGCGCGAGCCCGGCATCTGCTCGCCGTGGAGCAGCACGCGCGCTCCGCGCTCGCCGATCACGCCGCAGAACTCCCAGACGCCGGCCCAGAAGCGCTCGCGCTCCTGCAGCGACCAGCGGTGCAGCGCGGCGTAGTCGGGCAGCGGGGCGGCGTGCTGTTGCGCCATGCGCCGCGCGAAGGCCGTGAGCTGGGCGGATGCGATCCGCTCGGCCGAGGGCCGCCACAGCGGCTGGTCCATGGTGTTTTCCACGCGCCAGAGATCCCATTCCTGCTTCAGAACGCGGCGGAGACTACCGAATCACCAGGGGACGCGGTCCGCCACGATCCGCGCCCCCCCGGTCCGGTGGCTGTGCGGCTCCCTGCGCGCAGCCGGAGGGAGGGGAGCCGGGATGCTCGAAGCGCGCGACTTCGTCGACAGCTGCCTGAAACGCGAGTTCTCCTTCTGGTCGGCCGCTCCCTGCAAGGAGCTGCTGCCCTTCACGCGTTATGTCGGCCAGAATCGCAACCTCGAGTACGTCGGTGCGGCGAGCGGCAGCGAGGCGCTCGCGGTCTCGGTGGGCGCCACGCTCGCCGGGCGCCCGGGCATCGCACTCCTGCCCAACTCACAGCTCGGAAGCCTGGTCGACCCGCTCTGCTCGCTGGTGTTTCCGTACCGGATCCCGCTGCTCCTGCTCGTGACGCGCTATGGCGCCTCCGGGATCCCGGGCGATTCGCAGCACGAGCTGATGGGCAAGATCACGCGCGACCTGCTCCAGCGCCTGCGCGTCGAGTCGCTGCCCTTTCCGACCGAGCCGGCCGGCGTCGAGCCGGCGCTCGAGCAGGCCCTCGAGACGATGGAGTCGAGCGGCATGCCCTTCGCGTTCCTGCTCGAGGAGCCCTGCGTCGCAGCGGCGCCCGCGCGCGAGCTGCCGCGAACCGTGCGGCGTCCGCCGGCCGAGGGCGCCGGCGAGTTCCGGCGCGACCCCGAGGCGCGCATGAGCCGCAGCGACGCGGTGCGGGCGATCCGCGATTCGCTGACGGGCGAGGAGGCCGTGATCGCGGGCAATGGGGGTCCGGGCCGCGAGCTGCTCGCGCTCGGCCACCGCAGCAACCAGTTCTACGTTCCGGGCGCGACCGGCTGTGCGGCCGCGGTGGGTCTCGGCGTCGCGCGCGCGCGGCGCCGGCGCGACGTGGTCGTGATCGACGGCGACGGCTCGGCGCTGGTGGGCCTCGTGAGCTTCGCGACGGTCGGCTTCTGCGCGCCGCCGCGCTTCCTGCACATCATCCTCGACGACGAGGTGCACGGAGAGGCCGCGGGCGTCGCGAGCGCTTCGAGCCAGCTCGAGCTCCCTGCGCTCGCCGCCGCGTGCGGCTATGCGTCCGTCTGGTGGACCGACGAGCAGCAGGACCTGGCCGACCTCGTGCGCGGCGCGAGCAAGCACAAGGGCCCGTCGCTGATCCACGTCAAGGTGGCCCCCGGCCCGAGCGGCCCGCCCGCCGGTCTCCACCGCACTCCGGTCCAGATCAAGCACCAGTTCATGGACTGGGTGCAGGAGCGCTAGGCAAGCGGCCCTGGCGCGCGCGGCGAGCCGCAGGCGCGCGGAGCCGAGGGGCCTGCCGGCGCCCGCCGCGCCCGTTCCCCTCTTCGACTCCGGCGCTTGCGCCGGGCCACTCCGCTCCCGGACAATCCGCCCGCTCGGCCGCGAGACCAGATCGGCCAGGGGAGGGGGCTTGGGCTTCGTCGTCGCCGCCTATGCAATCGCGATCGGGAGCCTCGTGGGCTACGGAGTCTGGGTGCAGCTCCAGCGCCGAAGGCTCGCGCGCGAGCTCTCGGCGGCGCGCGCCGGGTCGCGGGGGAGCGCGGGTCCGCGCGGATGAGCGACGCCGCCGCGGCCCGCGAGCGCTTCGCCGCGCTCGTGACGGGGGAGCTGTCGCAGCGCGAGCTCGCCGAAGCCGCGCTCTGGATCGCGGCAGAGGAATACCCCGGGCTCGACGTGCCCGCCTACCTCGAGCTCCTCGATCGGCTCGCGGCCCGGGCCGCGACCCCCGTGCTCGCGCAGCGCGGACAGCGCGAGCAGGTCGAGCGGCTGAACCTCTTCCTCTTCGAGGAGCAGGGCTTCCGCGGGAATCAGCGCGAGTTCGAAGATCCGCGCAACAGCTTCCTGAACGAGGTGCTGGATCGGCGCCTCGGGATCCCGATCACGCTCAGTCTGGTCTACGTCGAGGTCGCGCGCCGGATCGGCCTCGAGGCCTACGGCATCTCCTTCCCCGGCCACTTCCTCGCCAAGGTGGTAGGCGAGCGCGACATCGTCGTCGACGCCTTCTTCGGGCGCGTGCTCTCGCTCGAGGAGTGCGAGGAGCGCCTGCTCGCGCAGGATCCCGGCTCCGGGCGCCTCGACCCCGCGCAGCACCTGCGCCGAGCGCGTCCGCGCGAGATCCTGGTGCGGATGCTCGCGAATCTGAAGCGGATCGCAGCGCGCAGCGGAGATCCCGAGCGCATCCTCTCCTGTATCGACCGCATCCTGCTCGTCGCGCCGGAGCAGCAGAGCGAGCTGCGCGATCGCGCGCTGCTCTACGAGCGGCTCGGCTGGAACAGCGCGGCGCTGGCCGACTGGCGCCACCTCGAAGGGCTCGTGAGCGACGGGGAATCGCTGCAGGCGCTGCGCGAGCGGATCCGCGCGCTCGAGGCGCGGGCGGGCCGCCCGCACTGATGGCATCCGCCGCCTGCTCCGTCCGCGCACCGGTTGGAGCGCGTGCCGCGTGCCTGCGCGCGGCGCTCTTCGCGCTCGCGGTGGGCAGCGTCTGGAGCATCGCGCTGATCGAGCTCGCAGCGCTCTGCCTCGTGCCGCTCGGGCTCTTCGAGCTCGCACGCCGCTGGCGCAGCGGGGAGGGCGCGCTGCCGCCGCGCGCGCTCGCCTGGCCGATCGCCTGCGTGCTCGCAGCCGCGCTGCTCTCGGCGCTCGCGAACGAGGACCGCGTCGCGAACCTTCTCGCGCTGCGAGCCCACTACCGGCTGCTGCTCCCGCTCGCACTCCTGCCCGCGCTCGCGCTCGTCGACCGGCGCCACTTCCTCGCGCTGCTCGCCTGCGGCGTGATGCTCTCCGCGCTCTACGGCGCCGTGCAGTTCTTCCAGGGGGTCGACTGGCTGCGCGCCGAAGGGCAGAAGCTCGTGACGCCCTCGACGATCCGCGGCTCCGGCGTGTTCCACGCGAAGGGCAGCTTCTCGCATCACCTGACCTTCGCCGGCGTGATGCTCCTGCACCTCGTCTTCTTCCTCGCGCTCTTCCTCGACGAGACGCGCCGGATCCGCTGGTTCTGGCTCGCGACGGCCGGGGCCGCGGCACTCGGCGTCGCGCTCTCGATGGGCCGCAGCGGCTGGATCGGCGCGGGCGTCGGCTGCTGCGCGCTGCTCCTGCGGCTGCCGCGGCGCATCGGAATGCCGCTGCTCGCGATCGGAGCGGGGGCGGCGCTGCTCTTGGCCAGCGCGCTCTGGACCGGTGTCCTGGCGCGCAGCTACGACGCCGACGACCGCCCCGCGCTCGTGCGGCGCCTGCTCTCCACTTCCCTCGCGCACGACAAGGACCGGCTCTACCTGTGGCAGGCGGGCTGGACCGGATTCCTCGCGCATCCGATCGTCGGCATCGGCAGCGGCAACGACCGCCGGGATTTCGCGCAGTGGCGGCGCCTCGTGGCCGCGCGCCACGGCGGCCATCGCTACCTGACGAGCCCGGAGGCGGGCACGCACAACCTGTACCTGCAGCTCGCCTACGAGACGGGCGCGATCGGGCTCGCCGCGCACCTCGGGTGGATGGCGGCGATCCTGCTCTGGTGCCGCCGCAGCATCCGGCTCACGCGGCGCCGGCCCTCGCTCGAGCGCGGCATCCTGTTCGGCTGCGCGGCCGGCCTCGTCGGCAGCCTGGCCGCGGGCTTCTTCGAGAGCAACTTCCTCGACGCCGAAGTGCAGACGCTGCTGCTGCTCTGGTTCGGGCTCGCGCTGCACGCGGGGCTCGTCGTGCGGGGAGACGCCGCGCGCGGGGCCTGAGTCCGCCCGCCGCGCGTGCCGTCCCGCGCTATTTCCGGGTGTCCGGCAGCCGGTCGAGGTTCTGGAAGCGCACCTGCCCGCGCGAGACGAGGATCCCGTCTCCGGGGCGCGTGATGAGCACCTCCCAGAGCTGCTGGCGGCGCCCGGCGTGGAGCGGGCGCGCCTCGATCCGGAGCTCGCCGCCCGTGTGGCTGCGCAGGAAGTCGGTGTGATTCGAGACACCGACCACGCCCGGCACGCCGCGCGAGAGCGCGAGCTGACCGGCGCCGTGGCTCGCGGCGTCCTCCACGATCGAGCAGTAGACGCCGCCGTGCAGGATTCCGTAGGGCTGGTGGTGCTGCGGCCCGGCGTCGATGCGCGCGACGACCCGCTCGGGGGTCACCGAGACGTACTCGATGCCGAGCGTCCGGCCCCACGAATCGGATCGCAGCTGCGGGGGCGCGGTCTCGTCCTGCATGGCGCGCGGAGTCTCCGGGCGCAGCCGCGCGCTGTCAACGGCGCGGCCCGACTCGCGCGCGCTAGAGCAGGATGCCCGCGACGCAGGCCGTCATGAAGCTCGCGAGCGAGCCGGAGACGATCGAGCGCAGCCCGAGCTCCGCGACCTCCGCGCGGCGCGAGGGCACGATCCCCGCGATCCCGCCGATCAGGATCCCGACCGAACCGAGGTTCGCGAAGCCGCAGAGCGCGTAGGACGCGATCACGGCCGAGCGCGGCTCGAGCGCGCCCTGCCGGACCGCTGCGGCGAGCTCCGAATAGGCGAGGAACTCGTTCAGCACGGTCTTGAGCCCGAGCAGCGCGCCGACCTGGGCCGCGTCGGCCCAGGGCACGCCGAGCAGCCACGCGAGCGGCGCGAGCAGCGCGCCGAGGATTCGCTGCAGCGAGAGCGGCTCGACTCCGACGAGCGCGCCGAGTGCCGCGAGCAGCTCGTTCGCGAGCGCGACGAGCGCGACGAAGGCCACGAGCAGGCCGCCGACGTAGGCCGCGAGGCGCAGGCCGTCGAGCGCGCCGTGCGCGGCCGCATCGAGCACGTTGTGGTGCTGCGGGACCGAGAGCCCGGTGTCGCGGCTCGAGGTGGCCGTCGCGCGCGTCTCGGGCAGCATCAGCTTCGAGATCAGGACCGCCGCGGGCGCCGAGATCAGGCTCGCGGTCGCGAGGTGGCCCGCGTAGTCTCCGCCCAGCATCGAGGCGTAGGCCACGAGCACCGATCCCGCGACCGTGGCCATGCCCGTCGTCATCAGCAGGAAGAGCTCCGAGCGCGTCATGCGCTCGAGATAGGGCGCCACGACGAGCGCGGACTCGGTCATGCCGAGCAGCACGTTCACGGCGGCGGCCAGGCTCTCGGCGCCCGAGATCCCGAGCGCGCGCGCCATCGGCCGCGCGAGTCCCGCGACCACGCGCTGCAGGAATCCCAGGTGGTAGAGCACGCCGAAGAGGCTGCCCATGGTGACGATGACCGGAAGCACCTCGAGCGCGAAGGAGAATCCGCTCTCGCGCAGCGCGCCGAACACGAAGCCGCTTCCGGCGCCGACCGAGCGCGTGAGCACGCCGACCGCGGCGTCCATGAACCAGAAGAAGGCCGAGCCCAGGGGCGTGCGCAGCAGCAGGAGAGCGAGCGCGAGCTGGATCGCGAGCGCGATCTGCACGCTGCGCCAGGCGACCCGCCTGCGGTCCTCGGAAGCGAGCCAGGCGGCGCCGAGGATCAGCGCGAGGCCGAGCGCCGAGACCGCGCGCGGCTGCCAGTCGCTCAACGCGCCGCGCCCCGCAGCGCCTGCGCGAGCTCGCGCACGGCCTTGAGCGGGTCGGCCGCCGCCGCGACCGCCGAGATCACCGCGACGCCCGCAGCCCCCGCGCGCATCGCCTCCGCCGCGCGCGCGCGGTCGATCCCGCCGATCGCGATCAGCGGCCGCGGCGCGGCGCGGCGCACGGCCTCTGCGAGCAGCTCCGGGCCTCGCGCCGTCCAGGCGGACTCCTTCGAGCGCGTGCCGAACACGGGGCCGAAGCCCAGGTAGTCGACGCCTTCGCCCTGCGCGCGCGCGACCTGTTCGAGCGTGTGGGTCGAGCGGCCGACGAGGAGCCGCGCGCGGACGGCTGCGGGGAGTCGCGCGGGCGGCAGGTCGTCCTGGCCGAGGTGGACGCCGTCCGCGCCGCTCGCGAGCGCGAGGTCGAAGCGGTCGTTCATCACGAAGAGCAGGCCCGCGGCGCGCGTGAGCGCGCGGATCGCGCGGGCGAGGCGCAACGCCTCGCGGTCGGTCGCGCGCTTCGCGCGCAGCTGGACGACTGCGGCGCCGCCCGCGCAGGCCGCTCGCGCCTGGGCGAGCGCGTCCTGCTTCCAGCGCGGATCGTCGTCGGCCAGCACGTGCAGTCCCGCGACCCGGGCGGCGCCGAGACGAGGCTCCGCATCGGGCACTGCGGCTAGTCGTCGCGCTTCGGCACGGCGATGCCGAGATCGGTCAGCTTCTTGCGCAGCGTGTTGCGGTTGATGCCGAGCAGCCCCGCGGCGCGCAGCTGGTTGCCGCCGGTGCGGCGCAAGACCTCCTCGAGCAGCGGCCGCTCGACGCGCTCGAGCAGGCGCCGGTGCAGCTCGCTCGGAGCCCCGGCCTCGAGCTCGCGCGCGAGCTCGCGCAGGGTGGCGTCCTCGAGCCGCACTTCGCTCGAGCCCAGCGCGCGCGCTTCGCTGCGCAGGAACGCGAAGTCCTCCGGCCCCAGCACCTCGGCCGTCCCGAGCACGAGCGCGCGCTTCACCGCGTTCTCGAGCTGGCGCACGTTGCCGGGCCAGCTCTCGGCCGCGAGCTCCTCGAGACAGGCCGCCGTGATCACGCGCGGGGCGCCCGCGAGCTCTTCGGCATAGCGGTCCACGAAGTACTGCGCGAGCACCGGGATGTCCTCGCGGCGCTCGCGCAGCGGCGGGATGTGCAGCGGCACGACGCGCAGCCGGTAGAGCAGGTCCTCGCGGAAGCTGCCCTCGCGGACCGCGGCGTCGAGATCCCGGTGGGTCGCCGCGAGGATGCGCAGATCGACGCCGATCGAGCCGCGGCCGCCGACGGGGGTGACCTCCTTCGTCTGCAACACGCGCAGGAGCTTGGCCTGGAGGTCGAGCGGCATGTCGCCGATCTCGTCGAGGAAGAGGGTGCCGCCCGCGGCCTCGCGGAAGTGGCCGAGGTGCGCCGAGCTCGCGCCCGTGAAGGCGCCGCGCTCGTGGCCGAAGAGCTCGCTCTCGAGCAGGTCGCGCGGGATCGCCGCCGTGTTGACCGCGACGAAGGGGCCGGCGCCGCGCGCGCTCGCGGCGTGGATCGCGCGCGCGACGAGCTCCTTGCCCGTGCCGCTCTCGCCCGTGATCAGGACCGGCACGTCGCGCGCGGCGAGCCGGCCCACGGTCTTGAAGATCTCGAGCAGCGCGGGGCTGCGGCCGACCAGGCGCTCGCCGGTCGCCTGGCGCTGGCCGAGCTCGCGCCGGAGCTCGCGCACCTCGCGCTCGAGGCGCTGGTTGCGCAGCGCCTTCTCCGCGAGCGCGGAGACCTGGGCCACGCCGAAGGGCTTGCTCAGGTAGTCGAGCGCACCGCGCTTCATCGCCTCGACCGCGTTCTCGAAGGTGTTCTGCGCGGTGATGATCACGATCGCGGTCTCGCTGCCGGTCCCGCGCACGCGGTCGAGCAGCTCGAGCCCGGAGGGGCCCGGCATGCGAAGGTCGAGGAACGCGAGCTGGAGCGATTCGGAGGTCAGCGCGGCGAGCGCCGCGTGGCCGTCGACCGCCTCGAGCACGTCGAAGCCGAGCTCCGAGAGCGTCTCGCGCAGCACGAAGCGGATCGACGCCTCGTCGTCCGCGACGAGCGCGCGGGGTCTGGCCGGGCTCACGCTCCGATCCTCCGCACCGGGAGCGACACGCGCACCTGGGTGCCGTGCCCCTCCTGGCTCTCGAGCTGCAGCGTTCCACCATGCCGGCTGACCCAGTGCCGCGCCAGGGCGAGGCCGAGGCCGGTCCCGGCCGGCTTCGTCGTGAGGAAGGGAGTGCCGAGCCGCTGCAGCAGCGCGGCCGGGATGCCGGGCCCGGTGTCGGCGAGCGTCACGACCAGCGTCGGCACGCGCTGGCCCTGCTCGCCGATCAGGCGCTGGTCGAGCGGCATGCGCGTCTCGATGCGCAGCTCGCCCGGCCTGCCCTCGAGCGCCTGGAGCGCATTGCGCACGAGGTTCAGGAACACCTGGGTCAGGCGATCCGGATCCGCGGCGAAATCCGGGATCGAGGGGTCGAAGAGGCGCTGGATGCGGGTCGCGGCCGCGAGCCGGTCGTGCGAGGCCAGGTCGAGCACGTGGTCGAGGATGCGGTGGATGTTGACGGGACGCTCGCGCAGCGTGCCGCCCTGTGTGAAGACCATCAGCTCGTCGATCAGTGCCGCGATCCGGTCGACCTCGCGCACGACGAGCGCGGCGGCGTCCTTCGACTTCGGGTCCTGGCTGCGGGCGCCGAGGATCTCGGCGGCGCCGCGGATTCCGCCGAGCGGGTTCTTGACCTCGTGGGCGATGCCCGCCGCGATCTGCGCGAAGCCGGCCAGGCGCTCGCGCTGCGAGGCCGCCTCCTCGAGCGCGCGCTGGAAGGTGCGGTCGCGCAGCACGAGCACCGCGCCGGAGAGCTCGCCGTCCGGATCGAAGAGCGGCGACACCGAGGCCTCGACGAGCAGCGCGTCCTCGAAGCGGCGCGGCAGCGGCAGCTCGCTCGCGACGGCGTCGCGACCGCTCGCGAGGACGCCGCGCGAGAGCGGCACGAGCGCGTGCTCCGGGCCGAGGAGCTGGTCCACGGTGCGGCCCGCGGCGACCTCGCCCGAGGTCTCGAGCATGCGGCACGCGGCCGCGTTCAGCAGCTCGACGCGCGCCCGCCGATCGAGCACGACGACTCCGGCCAGCACCGCATCCAGCACCCCGCCGAGATCGCGCGCCACGAGCCGACTCGCTACGCCGCGGCGCGCGACTCGCCGAAGAAACGGCGCGCGAGCTCGAGCACCTCCGGCGCGCTCTCCGCCTCGAGCGCGGCCTGGCGGAACGCCGCGCAGCCGAACATCCCCTTCGAGTAGGCCGCCACGTACTTCTTGAGATTCGCGGCGTAGCCGCGCGCGTCCTCGTAGCAGCCCTCCATCATCGCGGCGTGGCGCAAGAGCGTCGCGAGGCGCTCCTGCGGGCTCGGCTCGCGCAGCGGGCGCCCGGCGGCGAGCGCGAGCGTCTGCTCGAAGATCCAGGGGTTGCCCATCGCGCCGCGCCCGATCATCACGCCGGCCGCGCCGGTCTCGCGCAGCATGTCGAAGACGTCCGGCGGAGTCGCGATGTCGCCGTTCGCGAGCACGGGGGTCCCGGGCACCGCGCGCACGACCTCCCGGATGATGCCGCGGTCCGCGAGTCCCGTGTACTGCTGTGCGCGCGTGCGGCCGTGCACCGAGATCAGCTCGGCGCCCTCCGCCGCCGCGATGCGCGCCATCTCGGGCGCGACGATCGAGGCCGCATCCCAGCCGGTCCGCATCTTGACCGAGAAGGTCCCCGGGAACGCGCGCCGCATCTCGCGCACGATCGCGGTCGCGCGCGGCAGGTCGCGCAGCAGCGCCGAGCCCGCGCAGTTCTTGATGAACTTCGGAACCGGGCAGCCCATGTTGAGGTCGATCCAGGCCGCGCCCTGGTCGGCCAGGCGCCGGCAGGCGTCGCCGAGGACCTGCGCATCCGAGCCGAAGAGCTGGAACGCGACGGGCGCTTCGCGCGGAGAGCTGCGCAGCAGGCGCCAGGTCCTGGCGCCGCCCGTGACGAGGCCCTTGCCGCTCACGGTCTCGCTGAAGGCCAGCGCGGCACCGGACTCGCGCGCGATCAGGCGAAAGGGAAGGTTCGAGACCCCGGCCATCGGCGCCATCACGAGATTGTTCTCGAGGCGCAGGAGCCGCAGCTCGATCGCGTGGATCCGGGCGCTGTCGCGGATTTCCGACATGGGCTCTTCCACCGGGACCGGCCAGGCAGCCGAGGCGAGACGGGAAGACGGAACGGCCGGACCTTAGCCCATCCCACCCGACCCGGACGCGGCAGCTAAGCTCGCCGCGTGCGCACCGGGCTCAATCCCGCCGAAGCCCTGCAGACGATCCTCGATGCGACGCCGGTCCTCGCGAGCGAGCGCGTGGGTCTGCACGAGACGCTCGGCCGGGTGCTCGCCGAAGCCGTCGCGTCGCGCTTCGACCTCCCGCCCTGCGACAACTCGGCGATGGACGGCTATGCGCTGCGCAGCCCCGAGCTCGCGGGCGCCTCGCGCGGCGCGCCGAGGTCGCTCGCGGTGGCCTACGAGATCCCGGCCGGAGGCCGCGCGCCGCGCGCGCTGCTGCCGGGCGAAGCGGCGCGCATCTTCACCGGGGCGCCGATTCCTCCGGGCGCCGACGCGGTGCTGCGCCAGGAGGACACCGAGCGCGACGGCGCGCAGCTGCGCTGCTTCGCGCCGGTCGAGCCGGGCGAGAACGTGCGCCGCGCGGGAGAAGACGTTCGCCGCGGGGAGCTCGTGCTCGAGCCCGGAAAACGCATCGGTGCGGCCGAGATCGGAATGCTCGCATCGCTCGGCCGCACCGCGATCGCCGTCCACCAGCGGCCGCGGGTCGCGATCCTCTCCGGAGGCGACGAGCTCGTCGAGCCCGACGGCGACCTCTCGGGCGGACGCATCGTCTCCTCGAACTCGTACTCGATCGCCGCGCAGTGCCGCGAGCTCGGCGCGACGCCGGTCTACCTCGGCATCGCGCGCGACACGCCGGAGGAGCTCGAGCGCCACTTCCGCGCGGCGCTCTCCGCGGACGTGATCGTGAGCTCGGCGGGCGTCTCCGTGGGCGACCGCGACTACGTCCGCGACGTGCTCCAGAAGCTCGGCGCGAGCTTCCTGTTCTGGGGCGTCGAGATGAAGCCGGGCTACCCGCTGGCCTTCGCGCGCTTCCCGCGCGAGACGGCGGGCCTCGTGTTCGGCCTGCCCGGCAACCCGGTCTCCGCGATGATGACCTTCGAGCAGTTCGTGCGGCCCGCGCTGCGCAAGCTCACCGGACATCGCGCGTGGTTCCGGCCGCTGGTCGAGGCGCGCGTCGCGCAGCGGCTCGCGAAGAAGCCGGGCCGGCTGCACTTCGTGCGCGTCTGCCTCGGGCGCGAGGCGGGCGAGATCGTCGCGACGCCGACCGGCAACCAGAGCTCGGGCGTGCTGCGCTCGATGGTCCTGGCCCAGGGCATCCTGATCTTTCCGGCCGAGGCGAGCGAGCTCGCTGCGGGGGCGCTCGCGCGCGTGCAGGTCGTCGACGAAGACTTCCTCGCCGCGCCGGAGCCGGGCTTCTAGCCCGCCGCACGCGCGATCCGGGCAGGCGCTGCGTGGAGTCGGTCGGCCGCATCGGCAACGTGAGCGCCGCGCTGCTGCTCGGCGGTGCCTCGCGCCGCATGGGACGCGACAAGGCGCAGCTCGCCTTCGAGGGCGTCGCGTTCGCGACGCGCAGCGCGCGCCTGCTCGAGCGGCTCTTCGAGGAGGTGCTGCTCGTCGGCGGCGACGCGCCCTCCGACGCGCCGGGCCGGCGCGTCCCGGATCCGAGCGGACCGCGCTGCGCGCTGCGCGGTCTGGTCGCCGCACTCGAAGCGGCCTCCGCGGAGCGCGTGCTCGTGCTCGCGACCGACCTTCCGCTCGTGACGCCGGATCTGCTGCTCGGCCTCGTCGCCTGGCCCGAGGCCGACGTCGTGCTGCCGCGCGACCGCGAGGGCCCGCAGCCGCTCTGCGCGGTCTACCGCCGCGCGGCGGCGCTGCCGCTCGCGAGGCAGCGACTCGCCTCGGGGGATCTCGCGCTGCAGCGCGTGCTCGAGGGGCTCGAGCTCGCAGCGCTCGAGGGCGACGCGCTGCGCGCGCTCGATCCGGAAGGCCTGGCGCTCAGCAACGTCAACACTCCGGAAGATCTCGCGCGGGTTCGCGCGCTCGCAGCCGACGCCGCGCGCGAGGCGCCGCGCGCATGAGCGGCTCGCGCGGGGAGGGCGCCCGGTGCTCGCGGCCGGTCCGGCCGGGTCCCGCTGCGGCGGAGCGGCCGCCGCGGCGGATCAGCCGATCTCCTCGAGCTCGCGGCGCGCAGTCTCGGGCAGGGCCCAGACGGCGAGCGCGGCGAGCGGAATCCCGAGCAGCATCAGGCTCGCGGCGGTCGCGAGGCTGCCGCTCCACTCGAAGAGCGCGGAGAGGCAGAAGAGTCCGAGCGAGAAGGAGAGGATCCCGGCGACCTCGCGGGCTCCCGTGGCCGACGCGCGCAGCGCGGTCGGAAACAGCTCCGTGCCGAGCATCTGGAGCAGGTTCGACACGACCACGAGCGCGCTGGTGTAGAGGCCGAGCCCGAAGAGCAGCCAGGCCCCGTCGCCGCGGAAGCAGAGCAGGCCGCCCGCCGCGCCGACCAGCGCGGCCCCCGAGATGAGCCCCCTGCGGCCGAGCGCGTCGGCGAGCCGGCCGGCTGCGAGCGACGCGAGTGGAACGATCGCGCCCGTGATCGCGAAGAGCCCCGCCACGCCCGCCGGCGAGTAGCCGCGCTCCTGCTGCAGGAACTGCGAGAGCATCGCGTTCGCGCTCAGGAGCCCCGCGGAGCAGGGCGCGACGACGGCCAATAGCGTCGCGAGTCTTCGCGGGTAGCCAAGAGCGAGGTCGCGGAGCGGCGCGTGCCAGGGGCTGGCCGAGCGCGCGCCGCGGGCCGCGCGCTCGCTCGCGAAGCGCGCCGTCTCGCGCAGGCGCGCCGCGAGCCAGGGCACCAGCAGCAGCGGCAGCGCGCCGAGCGCGAAGAGCGCGCGCCAGCCCCCCGGCAGCCACGCGACGAGCGCGAGCCCCCCGATCCCCGCCGCGCCGCCCGCGAAGCTCAGCGTCTGCAGCAGGCCGACGCCGTAGCCGCGCCGCGCCGCGCGCAGCTCCTCGATCAGCACCACGGCGCAGAGCATCTCCACGCAGGCGCGGAACCCGGTCGCGACGAACTGCGCGGCGATCAGCTCGCTGGCGCTGCGCGAGAACCCGGTCGCGAGGTTTCCGAGCGCGAGCCCGCACAGCGCGACGAGCAGGACCCTGCGGCGTCCGAGGCGGTCGGCTGCGAGCATCAGGTAGAGCGCGGGCAGCGCGCCGAGGCGGGAGATCGCGAGCGCGCGCGGCAGCTCGGCGGCCGGGACGCCGAGGCCCGACTGGATCTGGGGCAGGAGCAGGCTCAGCAGCATTCCCGAGTAGAGCGCGCTGCCCGCCGCGACGAGCACCGTCGCGACGAGAGCGCGCTCCTCGGCCGAGAAGCCGGCTCGCGCATCGCCCGCGCTTCGCTGCGTCAGGGCGTGGCCCGCGGCGCCGCTGCGGGCGGGATCAGCGCCTCGTCCCAGATGCGCGCGATGCCCTCGCGCAGGAGGCCCCGCTGCGCGGTGTCGATCCAGAGCCCGTTGCGCAGCTGCTGGTAGCCCTGCGACCGCATCCAGAGCGCGTCCTCCGGAGTGGGCCTCCAGAGCGACTCCACGACCGCGGGCCGCAGCTCGCCGATGCTGTAGCGGTAGTTCCACTTGTTGTGGCCCGGGAGCAGCTCGCCCGGCTGCGCCGGCTCGCGCGCGATCACGGGGTCGTTCTTGCCGAGCAGGTCGACGACCTCGCGCCGCGCGAAGTAGGGGATCGCGCCGGCCCACACGACCGCGATGCGCGCCTCGGGCGCCGTCGTCTCGCGCAGGTGGATGCCCAGGCGGCCGACGATCCGCTCCTCGCGCGCGTGCGCGTAGCCGTCCCGGAAATAGCTCGCGTAGTCGAGGCCGTGCGTGGTGAGGAGCAGCGCGAGCGCGACGCCGCGGCAGGTCCAGGGCCGGCCTGCGCCGAAGAGCGTCTGGATGCCGATCGCCGCGAGGACCGAGAGCGCCGGCAGCGCGGCGGAGAGGTAGCGGTTCGCGTAGCCCATCCATTCCCAGGCATCGCCGCCCGCCCAGACCGAGTACGCACACTGCGCGCCGAAGACGGAGAACACGAGCCAGTGGCGCGCGTCGCGACGCCGGTACCAGAGCGCCGCTGCCGCGGCGAGCGACCAGGGCGCGAGCACGCCGCCGAGCTGGTCCCAGAGCGATCGAAGTCCCCGCGCGAGGCTGGTGCCGGGCGGGAGCCCCGTCAGCTTCAGGTAGTAGGTGTTGGGCAGGAGCTCGCCGTAGTAGAGCCAGCGGAAGAAGAGCTGCCCCGCGACCGGCAGCATCACCGCCGAGACGAGGCTCGCGGCCTGCGCGCGGCGCCCGCTGCGCCAGCACGCGCCGGAGGTCGCGAGCGCGATCAAGGCCGCGGGCAGCGCGGCGTCGGCGCGCACGAGCGGGAGCGCGGCGAGCGCCGGCCAGGCGGACCGCGCGCGTGCGCCGCGCGCGACCCGCAGCGCAGCCCCGAGCGCGAACAGGAGCAGCAGCGCCTCGAGGCCGACCTCCATCCCGCGCAGCGTCCAGTAGAGCAGCGGGTAGCAGCCCGCGACGAAGAGCAGCGCGCAATCGGCAGCGGGACCGCCGGGCTCGAGCGCGCGCGCGACGCGCGCGGCCAGCACGGCGCAGGCCACGAGCAGCAGCGCGCCGGAGAGCATCACGCATAACGCGGTGTACTGCTCCGGCACGCCGAGGCCGTGCGGGACGGCCATCCAGAGCGTCCAGAGCAGGTTCGTGTAGCCCTCGACCGGCGCCCCGCCCGGGTTCCAGACCAGGCCGTGGCCCTCCGCGAGGTTGCGCGCGTAGCGCATCGAGATCATCGCGTCGTCGAAGAGCGTGAAGTGGCTGCGACCGCCCGCCTCGAAGCGCGCAGAGCGGATGAAGTGGAGCTGGAATGCGGCCGACGCGAGGAGCGCCGCTGCGCGGAAGGGGAAGCGCGCGCTGGCGGTCGGCATCGAGATCGCGTGCTCCTGTCCCGGGGGCCGGATCGCGGAGTGTATAATCGGCCGCGATGACCGGCCGCGGCAGTTCTCGCCCTGCGTGGGAGCGCGCGCTGCGGCGCCTCTTCGTCGGCGCGGCCACTCTCGCGAGCCTCGCGTGCGGCGAGCGCGACGTCAGCCAGATCGACCCGGACGCGCTCGCGCTCGACTTCGCCCGCTACTACTCGGATGGACCCGGCGCGGAGGCGCGCGTCTTCGGCCTGCGCTTCCTCGGCCTTCCGATCGTCCAGAATCCGCTCGACCTGTTCATCTACCAGGAGATCCTCTGGGAGGTGCGCCCCGACTTCGTGATCGAGGCCGGCACCTACGCCGGCGGCACGGCGCTCTACCTCGCGGTGCTGCTCGAGCAGATGCGGCCGCAGGCGAAGGTGATCGCGATCGACCTGCGACCCCGGATCGAGGAGTACGTCGAGGCGATCCGGCCGCCGGCGATCCGCGATCGCATCCGCGGGATCTTCGAGAAGCGCATCGAGCTGGTGGTCTCGGACTCGGCCGCGCCCGAGCTCGGCGCGCAGCTCGCAGAGCGCGTGGGGGACAAGAAGGTCCTCGTGACCCTCGATTCCTGCCACAACGTCGACCACGTGCGGAAGGAGCTCGAGCTCTACGCACCGCTCGTCTCGCCGGGCAGCTACCTGATCGTCCAGGACACGCTCACGGACCGCCGCCCCGAATGGGTCGAGCGGATCGCGACCTGCCCCGGCTACGAGCGCGTGGGCGGTCCCGGCCTCGCCGTGCAGGAGTTCCTGGACGCTCACCCCGAGTTCCAGGCCGACCGGAGCCGGGAGAAGCTCCTGATCACCTGGAATCCCTCCGGCTACCTGAAGCGTGTGCGCTAGTCGCACCTCGGACCGGCCGCGCGCAGACGCGCGCAAGAGGACCGCTGACGCACTCGGCGCGCTCGCGCTCGCGGCCGGCCTGTGGACGACTGCAAACGGGCTCGCGGCTCCGGTGATCCCCTACGACGAGGGCCTGCTGCTGACCCACTCGCAGGCGCTGCTCGGCGGCGCGGTTCCGCACCGCGACTTCTACAGCAACTATCCGCCCGGCATCTACCTGTTGATCGCGGGGCTCTGGAGCCTCGGCGGGCAGACGCCCTGGACCCTGCGCTTCCTCGGCTTCGCGCTGCACGCGGCGATCGCGCTGCTGCTCGGCCGGCTGGTCGGGCGCGCTCTCGCGCGCGCATTCTGCCCGCTCACGGCGGGCCTGGTGCTGATCTGGCTCTCGCCGCTCCAGACGGTTCCCTACGCGTGGCTGGCCGGACTCGCGGCGGCGCTCGCCGCGGTCGAGCTCTGGCTCGCGCGCGGGCCGCAGCCGACGCGGCTCTCGGATCTCGGCCGCGGCGCCGCGTTCGGGGCGATCGCGTGCTTCCGCCACGACCTCTTCCTCTCGCTCGCGCTGGCCTCCGCACTGCTCGCGCTCGCGCGGCGCGGGTCTCGCGTGCGGCCGCGCGGCGTCTCGTGGCTGGTCGCGGGGGCCGCGCTTCCGCTCGCAGCCGCCTACGGACCCGTGCTCTCGCGGGCGGGACTCGCGCTGCCCCTCCAGGACCTGGTCGTCGATCAGCTGCGCTGGGTAGGTCCGGCGCGCTGGCTGCCGCTGTCGGCCTTCTTCTCCGAGGCGAGCTGGCTGCCGGCGTTCCTCTTCGATCTCTTCGCAGCCGGATCTCTTCTCGTGCTCGCGGGACCCGCACTCGCGGCTCTCGCGCTCGCGGCCGCGCGCGCGCCCGGCCGCCCGCGTCCGCGCGCGGCGCTCGCGCTCGCAGCGCTCTCCCTCGCGATGCTGCCCCAGCTGATCCGGCGCGCCGATCTCCCGCACGCGCTGCTCGGCGTCGCGCCGGCCGTCGCCGCGTGCGCGCTGCTCCTGCGCGCATCCTCCGAGCGCCTTCGCTCCGCTCCGCTCGCCGCGACACTGCTCGTCGCGGGAGCGGCGCTCGTCGCGGCTCCGCTGCGCGCCCCGCTGAGCGCGCGGCTCGCCGAGCTGCCGGCGCTGCCCTCCGGTCCGGCGCCCTACTACGGGCTTCCGGTTCGCGCGGACCGCCAGCAGGCGCTCGCACTCGTCGCGCGGCTGACTCGGCCCGACGAGCCGATCTACGTCGGAAGGCGCGAGCACTCGCGCCTCACCTCGAACGAGGTCGACTTCTACTATTTCGCCGGGCGACCGGGGGCGACCCGCCAGCTGCAGTTCGACCCGGGCAGCGTCACGCGCGCGCCGGTGCAGCGCGAGATGATCCGGCAGCTCGAGGCGAAGGGAACGCGTCTCGCCGTGCTCTCGACCTGTTGTCTCCGGGAGGAGCCGAACGAGAGCCGGCGCAGCGGTGCGCGCCTGCTCGACCGCTACCTGCGCGCGCGCTTCGCGCCGATCGCAGGGCATGGCCGCTATCTGCTGTTGTGGCGCCGCGGCGCCCCCGGCCCCGAGCGCGCCGAGGGGAGCTGAGGCCTCGCGCGCAGGGGAGCGGGTTCAGCGGCGCGCGCGCGCGAGGATCCGGGTCGTGCGCACGCCGCGGAGCTGCGGCAGCCGCACCACCCGCCCGCCCGCCGCGAGGACCTCCTGCGCGCCCGCGATCTCCGCGAGCGCCCACTCGGCGCCCTTCACGAGCACGTCGGGGCGCAGCGCGCGGATCAGCGCGCGCGGTGTGTCGCCGCCGAACACGACGACCCAGTCGACCGACGCGAGACCCGCGAGCACCTCCGCGCGCTGGCGCGCGGGGACGAGCGGCCGCCCCGCGCCCTTCAGCCGCCGGACGCTCGCGTCCTCGTTCACGGCCACGATCAAGAGCTCGCCGAGCGCGCGCGCGCGCTCGAGAAAGCGCACGTGGCCGACGTGGAGCAGATCGAAGCAGCCGTTCGTGAAGACCACGCGCAAGCCGCGGCGGCGCGCGCGCTCCCGCACGCGCAGCGCCTGCGCCTGCGTGAGCCGCTTGGCGCGGGCCGCGCGCGGGCCGCGCCGGGCGGCGCTCCCCCGCGCGCTCACGAGCGCTCGGCCGCGGGGCCCGGCGGGAGGCTCGCAGGAGCTCCGGGCGCGCCCTCGCCGGCCGGCGCGCTCGGCGCGAGGCGCACGTCCTCGGGCGCGACCGGCTTCCCGAGCATGCTGCCGAGCGCCTCGAAGCTGCGCTGCACGAAATGCGGGACGCCGTCGAACAGGATGCCGACGGGGCCGCCCGAGGTGATCGTGCGCAGCGGGAAGAGCGTCGCCTTCGGCGCGTCCCAGGGCCCGTCGACCTGGTAGTAGGCCGCCATGATGCTGTCGTCCTGCCCGAGCAGCAGGGCGTTCAGCAGCGGGATCCGGCCGAGCACCGCGTCGACCTGGCGGAACAGGAAGACGGCCACGTCGGCGTCGAGCGCGTGGGGCGGGTGCCCGATGTCGAGGCTGCCCGAGGCGAACATGCGCACGTCGGGCCCGTCGATCGCGAATTCCTGCGTGCGGCTCCTGCCCTGGTCGATCGCGAGGCGCGTCTGGATCTTCGAATAACGCAGTGACTTGCGCTTCTTGAAGGGGTTCAGGCTCTCGCTCGCGAGCGCGATCGCGACGATCGGCGGCAGCCCGCGGCGGATGCGGCCGTCGCTCGCGCGCAGCTCGAGCTCGCCCGAGAGTCCCGAGAAGAAGGGCTGGCCCGGCACCAGGCTGCCCGCGAGCCTGCCGCGCGCCGCGAGGGTCCCGGAGATCAGGCCCGGCTCGACGCCGACCTGCTCGGCGAGACCGCCGACGTCGGCGTTCGAGAGCGCCAGGTCGAGCTCGAGCGGCAGCGTCTCTCGACTCGCGAGCTCGAGCTTCGCGCTGCCCGAGAGCGCGCCGCGCGGGACCAGCAGCACCGAGACGTCCTCGAGCAGGATCTCGCCACCCGTCGCCTCGAAGCGGCCGGTGGCCTGCTGCTGCTTCCACGAGCGCGCGTCGATGTCTCCGACGAAGAAGCGCCCCACGGCCCAGCTCTCGGGATCCTCGCGTGCGGGCAGCTCGGCGACCGGCGGCTCGAGCGCGACCGCGACGCGCACCTGCTCCTCGGGCTCGAAGATCCATTCGACGACGCCCTGCGCCGGGGCTCCTGCCCAGAGCGCGCGCTCGACGTCGGCGCGCACGCCGTGCTCGAGCGGGTGGATCTCCGCCTTCACGTCGAGCAGCGGCCACAGCACCGCCGGGTGCTCGAGATGGTCGAGTCGGAGCTGGATCCGGGGCGGCTCGCGCTCCTCGCCCGCGTGCGGCTCGGGGCGCATCACGGCCCAGAGCGTGCGCATCCCGAGCAGGGGGTCGGCCTTCACCGAGAGCCTGCGGCGGTCCGAGCGCGTCGCGGTGAGATGCGACACGCCGTCGAGCCGGATGTCGAGCACGGGCAGCGGCTTGTCGTCGAGCTTCGCGCGCCCGCCGTGGATCTCCGCGCGGTCGCCCTCGAAGCTGACCTGCCCCGAGACCTCCGAGAGGCGCTGGCCGCTGTCGAGCAGCAGGCGCCCGTCCACCAGCTCGGCCTGCACGGAGAAGCCCTCGGGCGGGCGCTCGTCGTCGCCCGAGAGGAAGTCGCGCCAATGGGCGAGGTGGCTGCGGCCGCGCGCGGTCAGCTGGCGCAGCGTGCCGGACTCGATGCGCGAGCCGGCGTCGGGTCGCCCGGGCAGCGGGAAGAAGCCCGCCTGCTGCAGCGCGCGCGCGAGCGCGACCTCGCGGAACGAGACCGAGAGCTCGGCCGCCGAGCGGGCCCCGATCGGGCGCCCGATCTCGCCCGCGAGCTGCAGGTCGAGCTCGCCGCTCGAGATGCGCGCGTGCTCGACGTCGACGCGCTCGGGCGCGACCGCGAGCTCGAAGCGCGCCGCGACGCGATCGCTGCGCAGCGGCGTGAGCCCCGCGCTGCGGCCGAGATCGCCCTCGAAGTTCGAGAGCAGCACGTCGAGCTCGAGCCGGTCGCTGTCGGGAGCGCGCGCCTGGAATCCGAGCACGCCGGTCAACTGCCCAGAGAGCTTCGCCTTCGAGCCGCGCGGAACGAGCACGGGCTCGAGCTCGCGCAGCTCGAGGCCAGTCGCCGCGAGCTCCATCGAGAGCGGTTCGCTCGGAGTGCGGCTCGCGACCCACTCGACGCGGCCGAAGGGGCGGTCGCCGCGAAACAGGCGTCCTGCGACGCGCAATCGCTCGCCGCCCGCGCGGCCGGTGTGCTCGAGCCGCGCCTGGACGCGCTCGAGCGAGTAGACGCCGTTCCCGGTCGCACCGGGCGCCGGAGCGCGGCTCGCGAGGCTCTCGTCCGAGAAGAGCAGGACCGAGTCGCGCAGCTCGATCACCCGCGCGAGCTCGCGCTGCTCCAGCAGCCAGCGGGCCGCGACCGCGAGCGCGCCGACCGGTCGCAGCCAGGCCTCGGCCTCCGGGGGGGGCGGCTGCTCCGGCAGCGGATCGGGCCCCGCAAAGGGAGGCGGTGAGAGCCGTCCGTCGGCGTCGCGCCGGATCCGCAGGCGCGCGCCGTCGAGACGCAGCTGCGAGATCTCGAAGCGCCCCTCGAGCAGCGGCCGCGTGGCCAGCCTCACGCTCACCCGGTGGACGTAGAGCTGCGCGCCGTATGGGTCCGCCCACAGCCGCGCCTCTTCGCCGATCAGCTCGACGCCGAGGGCGAGGCCGATCCCGACCCTGTGCAGCCGGACCGGAGTGTGGAGCAGGTCGGAGAGCCGGCGCTCGGTGTACTGCCGGAGGCGCTCGGGCGCGACCCAGCTCGCAGCCCCGAAGCCCAGGGCGCCGGCCAACACGAAGAGCAGCGACGCGGCGACGACGCGCGCGAGGAATCGCAGCAAGCGGGAGCGCCTCCGCAGCGCAGCGGGGGAGACCAGGCGTCGGCCCAGGGTAGCCAGAAGGCACCGCGGAAGCCCTGCGCTCGCCGGGTTGCCAGCGCGTGAGCCCTCGGAGACCCCTAGTTGAGGTTCACGAGGGCCTCCCGGATGCGCGGGAAAGAGCCCCAACCGGGCCGTTTTCCAGGGGTGGGGGAGAGTCGCCTCTTCGCTGCCGCGGAAATTCTCCAAGGCCTCATTTTTTCTAAAGAAATCCTGCAGGCGGGTCGAAACGCGCCTCAACAGAACCGACGCGCATCGCGACCGCGTTCGACGCCTCAGGGAGTGCGACAGCTATGGAAGACATGGAGCGCGATCTTGGCCGGAACATCCCGAATCGGGTGCGCGAGCTGCGCGAGAACCGGCTCATGACGCAGGCACAGCTGGCCCGCAAGGCCAGGGTTGCACTTCGGACCATCCACAGCGTCGAAAAGGGCATGAACTGCCGCATGGACACCAAGCGCAAGATCCTGCTCGCGCTCGGTCTGCGCTTCGAGGACCGCGACCAGGTCTTCCCGCCGCTCTCGGCGATGCCGCGCATGCAGGAGTTCCCGACGCACTAGCAGGCGCGCGTCCGTCGCGCCGCTGGCTTCGCGCTGGCGCGGGACGAGCGGAGAGGCCTGCGGATCTCCGTTCGCCTGCGGCTCGCTGTGCGGGGCAGGACCCTCCTCCGACGATCTCCGTTCGCCTCCGGCTCACTGCGCGGGGCAGGACCCTCCTCCGACGATCTCCGTTCGCCTCCGGCTCACTGCGCGGGGCAGGACCCCTTGCCAGTGAGATAAGCTCGACGGGCTCGCGTCCGACGGGGATGCGGGCGAGGCGGTGACGCGATGGTGAGCGAGCCCTCCCGGGGAGCCCCGGCACTCCCCTCCGAAAGCGGCGAGGCGGGCGCGGAGCGCCCCGTCGACCGCGTCACGCTGCTGGCGGACGTCGCCGAGGTCGTCTCGCGCTCCCACGACCTCGACGAGACGCTCAACAACGTCGTCGATCTCGTCGCAAAGCGCCTCGATGCGGACGTCTGCTCGCTGTACCTGACGGGCGAAGGGCTGCGCCTGCTCGTGCTCTCGGCCACCGTCGGGCTCCACAAGCAGGCAGTCGGTCGCGTCACGCTGCGCTTCGGCGAGGGGCTCGTGGGGCTCGCCGCCGAGACGCGCGCGCCCGTCGTCACCGAGCACGCGTCCTCGCATCCGAACTACAAGTACTTCCCGGAGACCGGCGAGGAGCGCTACGAGGGGCTGATGGCCGTGCCGCTCTTCATGCGCGGCGTGGCGATCGGCGTGCTCGTGGTGCAGACGCGGCAGCCGCGCCACTTCGACCAGAGCGACATCTCGCTGCTCCAGACCTGTGCACAGCTTCTCGCGCCGGTCGTGATGAACGCGCGCCTGATGTCGCTCGTCGACCAGAGCGACGAAGAGCGCGCCGTTGCGATGGAGGATCTCGCGCGGCTCGGCATCCGCGTACCCGGGCAGACGCCGCCGCGGCGCCCCGAGCGGAACGTCGAGTTTCGCGGACATCCGGCCGCGCAGGGCATCGCGATCGGACCGCTCTTCCGGCTCGAGGATCCGATCGATCTCGATCAGGTCGAATATCGCCCGGCCAGCGATGCGGCGTCCGAGGAGGCCGACCTGCTGCGCGCGCTCGCGGACGCGCGGCGCGAGCTCGACGGCGTGCGGGATACCGTCGCGGAGCGCTTCGGCCCGGACTTCGCGGCCGTCTTCAACACCCACCTGCAGATCCTCGAGGACAAGGGCTTCGTCTCGCGGCTCTCCGACGAGGTGCGCGCGGGCGAGCACGCGCTCGACGCGCTGCGCACGGTGATCGACGCCTACCGCAAGACCTTCGACCGCATCGAGGATCCCTACTTCCGCGACCGCGTCTCCGACGTCGAAGAGGTCGGGCGGCGCGTGATGTACCACCTGCTCGACGTGCGCCACCAGACCGCGCCGATGCCCTCCGGAGCGATCGTCGTGGCCGAGCACATCTATCCCGGCGACTTCGTGCGCCTCGAGCTCGAGAAGGTCGCGGCGCTCGTCTCCGAGCACGGCGGCCCGACCTCCCATGCGGTGATCTTCGCGCGCACGCTCGAGATCCCCGCGGTGACCGGCGTCCCCGGCATCTTCGCGGCGACCCGCGCCGAGGAGCGCGCGATCGTCGACGGCGGAGACGGCCGCATCTTCTTCGCGCCGGATGCGGCGCTCGTGGCCGAGTACGAGCGGGCGCGGCACCGCCACTCGGCAGCGGTGGACCATCTCGACGCGTTCCGCGACCTGCCGGGCCAGACCCGCGACGGCCGCGCGATCCAGCTGACCGCGAATGCGGGTCTCATGAGCGACCTGCGTCTGATCGAGCGGCACGGCGCCGACGGCATCGGACTCTTCCGCACCGAGATGCTGGCCTTTGCGCACCGCGGTTTTCCGGAGGAGGAGGAGCAGGAGCAGCTCTACGAGCGCGTCGCGCGCTGGCTCGCACCGCGCCCGGTCACGATCCGGACGCTCGATCTCGGCGGCGAGAAGGGAATTCCGGCGATCGACACCGGGCACGAGGACAACCCGCAGCTCGGCTGCCGCTCGATCCGCCTCTCCTTCGAGCACGAGGGCACCTTCCGCGCGCAGCTGCGCGCGGTGCTGCGCGCGAGCGCCTCCGGCAACGTGCGCCTGCTGCTGCCGATGATCTCGTCGCTCGAGGAGCTGCGGCGCGCGAAGGACCTCATCGAGCAATCGAAGGCGCAGCTCGCGAAGGCCGGAGTGCCCTTCGACCCGGGACTGCCGGTCGGCATCATGATCGAGGTGCCGGCCGCGGCGATCGGCGCGGCGCGGCTCGCGGCGGAGTGCGATTTCTTCAGCATCGGCACCAACGACCTGACCCAGTACACGCTCGCGGTGGACCGCGGCAACGAGCGGGTCGCCCATCTCTTCGATCCCCTGCATCCGGCCGTGCTGCTCCTGATCCATCAGAGCGTGCGGGCGGCTGCGCGGGCCGGGATCCCGGTCTCGGTCTGCGGCGAGATGGCCAGCAACCCGCTCGCGATCTCGATCCTGCTCGGCCTCGGCATCAGCGAGCTCTCGGCGGCGCCGAGCGCGGTCCCGGTGATGAAGCAGATCGTCCACTCGCTCGACTCGGGCCTCGCCGAGGAGGACGCGCGCCGCGCGCTCGAGGCCGGCACCGCCCAGGAGGTCGCCCGCATCGGCGCCGAGCGCATTCGCGAGCGTGGCCTCCTGTCCCATCCGGACATCGGCCCCTGGCTCGCGCGCGTCGTCGATGGGCGCCCGAGCTAGCGCCGGCGCAAAGCGCTGCGGGCGCTCCCCGGTCGACCGGCTCCGGGCCCTGTGTTACCGGTCTGCGCGTTCGCGGTGCGCCGTGCCGCACCGCGCGGAACCAGCCAAGGCCTGAGCAGACGGAGGAGAGCCGTGGCGGCCGCCCAGGCGATCCGGCAATACCTGGCCCTCACCAAGCCGCGCATCCTGCTGCTCGTGATCTTCACGGGGTTGCCCGTGCTCGCGATGGCTTCCGGTGGCTGGCCCGGCAACGGCTTCGCGCTCGTCCTCTTGCTCGGAATCGCGCTCGCGGCGGGCGCCGCGAACGCGCTCAACTGCTACCTCGAGCGCGACCGCGACGCGCTGATGGAGCGCACGCGCCTGCGACCGCTGCCCGCCGGCGAGATCGCGCCGCGCGCCGCGCTCTTCTTCGGGCTCGCGCTCTCGCTGATCGCGACCGCGCTGCTGCAGGCCGTCGGAGGTCCCGTGACGGCCGCGCTCGGCGTCGCGAGCATCCTCTTCTACGTCTTCGTCTACACGGTCTGGTTGAAGCCGCGCTCGTCCTGGAATGCGGTCGTCGGCGGGGCCGCGGGCGCCGCGGCACCTCTGATCGCGGACGCCGCGGTGAACGGCTCCGTGGGGCCCGCGGGCTGGATCCTGTTCGCGATCATCTTCTTCTGGCAGCCGCCCCACGTCTGGGCGATCGCGCTGTTCCGCAAGCAGGACTACGCGAGCGCCGGCATTCCGATGCTGCCGAACGTGATCGGGGATCAGCCCACGCGCTGGCGCATGCTCTGGTACACGCTCGGACTCGTGCCGGTCACGCTCGCGCCGATTCCCCTGGGCCTGCTCGGCAGCTTCTACTTCCTCGCGGCCATCGCGCTCGACGCCTGGTTCGTCTGGCACTGCGTGCGCGTGCTGCGCGAGCGCAGCGACGCAGCCGCGCGCCGCATGTTCCACGTCTCGCTGCTCTACCTCTTCGCACTCTTCGCGGCGATGCTGCTGGATCGCGCTCTGCCCGTCTGAGCCGGCCGCGGCGGTAGAGACCCGTGGATCTCTCCTTCCTGCCGGCCGTGAACGCGTGCCTGAACAGCCTCGCCACCGCGCTGCTCGTCGCCGGACGCATCTGGATCCGGCGAGGCAGGATCGACGCGCACCGCCGCGCGATGCTCGCCGCGACGGGCGTATCGGCGCTCTTCCTGGTCGGCTACGTCGCGCACAAGGCCTCGCGCGGCTTCGAGAACACGACCTTCCATGCGGTCGGTCTCGCAAAGACCGCGTACCTCGCGCTGCTCTTCTCCCATCTCGTTCTGGCCATGAGCGTGCCGGTGCTGGCGCTCTGCCTGATCGCGCTCGCGCTGCGCGGAGCTCGGGAGCGCCACCGCAGACTCGCCCGCGTCGCCTGGCCGGTGTGGCTCTATGTCTCGGTCACGGGAGTCGCGATCTACCTGCTGCTCTATCACCTCAATCCGATCCCGACCGGCGCATGAGGCGAAGCGCGAGCGCGTCGGGATCCGCGCGCTCCAGACCCCGAAAAGCCTCTGCATTCTCGCGTTCCGTCTGCTTGACGATGCGAGGGCCGATGGCTAACCCTCCCGCCGGAATCCGCGGCGCTCCGGCTCGCAAGCGGGCGCTTCGGTCCCCCCTGGAACGAGAGCCAGGATCTGTGCGCGTGGAGGGCAGTCCGGCGGTCTGCACCGCGGGCGCCGGAACCCGGGAAGGATGACGATGGCGGCGACACGACCTGGCCTGCTGCGGCTCACCCTCGCGTTGGCCGCTGCGCTGTTCGCGAGCCGCGCGCCTGCGGCTGCCGAGCTCGGGGCAGCCGACCACTTCGAGCTCTGCGCGACCTGCCACGGCGCCGCGGGCGAGGGCAAGCCGAACCTGCAGGCGCCCGCGATCGCGGGGCTGCCGGCCTGGTACGTCGAGAAGCAGCTCGCGAAGTTCCAGGCGGGGGTGCGCGGCGCGCATCCCGACGACCACGCGGGCCTGCGCATGCGGCCGATGTCGCGCTACCTGCGCAGCGAAGAGGTCGTGAAGCAGGTCGCGGACTACGTCGCGGCGCTGCCCGCCGCGAAGCGCGGCTCGAGCCTGAGCGGAGGCGACGCGGCGCGCGGCCAGGCCAGCTACGCGCTCTGCGCCTCCTGTCACGGCGCACAGGGTGAGGGCGTGCAGGCGCTGAATGGCCCGCCGCTCGCGCACCAGAGCGACTGGTACCTGCTGTCCCAGATGCAGAAGTTCCAGCAGGGCCTGCGCGGCGCGAACCTCAAGGACGCCGAGGGCATCCTGATGCGCCCGATGTCGATGACGATCCCGGACGAGCAGGGCCTCAAGGACGTCATCGCCTACATCCAGACGCTGCCCGAGTAGGGCGGGGGAGTCGCTGCATGGCCAAGGAGTACACGGGCGACGAGCTCGCGATTCGCGTCTTCGCGCTCTCGATGGCATTCATCGGGCTCTTCGTCGCGGTCGTCTTCCTCTTCATCCTGTGAGGCCCCGCCGATGATTTCCCTCTTCGTCGAACAGATCTCCACCTACGCTGCCGACGTCGATGGGGTGATCAACCTCGTCGGCGTGCTCGTGGGGTTCTGGTTCTTCGTGACCGTGGGTGTGTTCTTCTACTTCATCGTCGCCTATCGGAAGCGCGAGGGACACAAGGCCGAGTACATCAGCGGGACCGAGCCCGAGCTCAAGCGCTGGATCACGATTCCGCACCTGCTCGTGCTCGTCTGCGACGTCTTCATCATCGTGGCCGCGGTGCGGGTCTGGGTCGAGGTCAAGCAGCAGCTGCCCGAGCCCTACGCGACCGTGCGCGTGATCGGCCAGCAGTGGGCCTGGACCTTCGTGCATCCGGGTCCGGACCGACAGCTCGATACCGCGGACGACATCGCGCTCGTCGACGAGCTGCACATCGAGGCGAACAAGGTCTACCACTACGAGCTCGAGTCGCGCGACGTGCTGCACAGCTTCTCGGTGCCGGTCTTCCGGCTCAAGCAGGACGCGATTCCGGGCCGCGTGATCGTGGGCTGGTTCGAGGCGATGAAGACCGGCGAGTGGGACATCCAGTGCGTGGAGATCTGCGGGATCGGTCACGGGCTCATGGGAGCCCGGATCTTCATCGAGTCGGGCGAGCAGCACGCGGCGTGGATGTCGCAGCAAGCCCCCACCGCCCTCGCGGCGGTCACCGGCTACTAGCCCCGAGAGACGAGGAGCCCCATGGCTGAGCCCGCTGGCGTCGCAACGGCCGCTTCCCACGATGCCCATCACGCCGAGATGAGCTTCTGGCAGAAGTACGTCTTCTCCACCGATCACAAGGTGATCGCCATGCAATACATGTTCACGGGCATGTTCATGGCGCTGATCGGGGGCTTCTTCTCGTACGCGTTCCGGATGCAGATGGCGTTCCCGGGAGCCTCGGTGCCCGGCTTCGGGCTCGTGACTCCGACGAGCTACAACTCGCTGATCACGAACCACGGCACGATCATGATCTTCTGGGTCGCGATGCCCGTCCTGATCGCGGCCTTCGGAAACTTCCTGATTCCGCTGATGGTCGGCTGCGACGACATGGTATTCCCGCGGCTGAACCGCCTCTCGTATCAGGTGTTCCTGCTCTCGACGGTCGTGCTGCTCGCCTCCTTCTTCGTGCCGGGAGGCGGCTTCGGCGGCGCATGGACGGCCTATCCGCCGCTCTCCGCGATCGGCGACTACAACCTGACGCCGCTCGGCTCGTCGCTCTGGGTCCTCGCGGTCGCGCTCGAGTTCGCCGCCTTCCTGATGGGAGGCATCAACTTCATCACGACCGCGATGAATTCGCGCGCGCCCGGCATGAAGATGGGCGACGTGCCGATGGTCGTCTGGATGATCGTGATCGCGAGCATCCTCTTCATGGCCTCGGTCGGCCCGCTCTTCGCGGGCGCGGTGATGCTCTTCTTCGACCAGAACCTCGGCACCGCCTTCTTCGATCCGAAGCGCGGAGGCGATCCGATCCTCTGGCAGCACCTCTTCTGGTTCTTCGGCCATCCCGAGGTCTACGTGGTGCTTCTGCCGGCACTGGGCATCGTGGCCGAGATCCTGCCCGTCTTCGCGCGCAAGAAGATGTTCGCGTACCGCACCGTGCTGCACACGGCGATCGGCACCGGCGTGCTCTCCTTCACGGTCTGGGCCCACCACCAGTTCATCGCGGGCATCGACCCGCGCATGGCGCACGTCTTCACGATCACGACGCTCCTGATCTCGATCCCGATCGCGGAGATGTGTTTCGTCTACATCGCGACGCTCTACAAGGGCTCGATCACGCTCACGACGCCGATGCTCTGGGCGCTCGCGTTCATCTTCGAGTTCCTGATCGGCGGCGTGACCGGGATCTTCCTCGGCGCGAGCGGCGCGGACATCTACTTCCACGACACCTACTTCGTGCTCGCCCACTTCCATTACACCTTCTTCCCGATCGCGATCATCGGGACCTTCGCGGGCGTCACCTACTGGTTCCCGAAGATGTTCGGCCGGATGCTCGACGAACCGCTCGGCAAGATCCACTTCTGGGGAACGATCATCCCCTTCAACCTGATCTTCCTCCCGCTCTTCGTCACGGGCGCGGCCGGCGACCACCGGCGCATCTACGACTACCGGAACTTCCCGGAGCTCTCGACGCCCTTCCTCGAGGATCTCCGCGTGCTGGCGACGGTGGCGATGCTCTTCATGCTCGCCTTCCAGGTGGTGTTCCTCTACAACTTCTTCAGGAGCCTGCGCCGCGGGAAGCCGGCGGGGAACAACCCCTGGAACGCGGCCACGCTCGAGTGGACGACGAGCTCTCCGCCGCCCCACGGCAACTTCGGCCATGCCATGCCCACGGTGTACCGCGGGCCCTACGAGTACAGCGTCCCGGGTCGCAAGGAAGACTTCTGGCCGCAGAACGCGCCCAACTGAGCCAGGCTCCTCGACTCGCTCTCGAGCCAGGCGGAGATTCTCAAGACGATGCACGCGAAGCCGATTGCCAACACTCGAAGCGCCTCGGGGATGCCGACCGGCCGGCTGGCGGTGTGGTGGCTGATCGCCTCGGAGATCGTGATCTTCGGGGGGCTGCTCTGCTCCTACATCATGCACCGTCTGGCCCACGACTCGTGGGTCGACTACGCGGCCAACACGAATCTCTGGATCGGCGCCTTCAACACCTTCGTGCTGCTGACCTCGAGCTATTTCGCGGTGAGCGCTCACGAGCGCGCGGACACCTACAAGGACGGTGCAGGCGCCGCCCGCTACCTCTACTACACGATGGGCGGCGGCCTCGTCTTCATCTGCGTGAAGGCCTACGAGTGGACGACCGAGATCAGCCACGGGATGACGATCACGTCGAACACCTTCTGGTCCTTCTACTACACCGCCGCGGGGCTCCACGCGCTGCACGTGATCGCGGGTGTGATCATCATGGGCATCGTCGCGGCCCAGGCGAAGCGCAACGAGGAGCTCCACCGGGTCGAGCTGATCGGGATCTACTGGCACTTCGTCGATCTCGTCTGGATCTTCCTCTTCCCGCTGCTCTACATCGCGAAATAGGGATCCGCCATGTCCGATGCACACCACGACGCCCCCGCCCACGACGCACATGCGCACGAGGCTCACGCCCATCCGAACTACTGGAGGGTGTACCTCTGGCTCATGGTCCTGCTCGCGATCAGCGTGGCCGGGCCCTTCCTCGGGATCAAGATCGTGACCCTGATCACCGCCTTCGGAATCGCGGTGGTCAAGGCCTACCTCGTGCTGCGCAACTTCATGCACGTGAACGTCGAGCCGCGCTTCGTCACCTACATGGTGTCGACGGTGCTGGTCTTCATGCTGCTCTTCTTCTCCGCGGTCGCTCCGGACGTGATGAAGCCCGACGGCGACAACTGGAAGAAGGACGCCAACTGGCAGCACGTTCCGGCCGCGCACGCCGAGCACGGCGGCGGCCACTAGCGACGGCCGGTCGTCCGACGCGCGATGGGGATTCCCGTGGCCCGCTCCCGCAGCCCCCTGCGCCTGGTCACCTCACCGCGGCGCGAGGCGCTCGTCGACAGCTCGACCCTCGGCATGCTGCTCTTCGTGGGCACCGAGGTGATGTTCTTCGCGGGGCTGATCTCCGCCTTCAGCATCGCGCGCGCGTCGGCGGGCGCGAACTGGCCGCCCGAGGGCCAGCCCCGGCTTCCGGCCGCCGAGACGGCGCTGAACACGGCGGCGCTGCTGCTGTCGGCGCTCACGCTCTTCCTGGCGGGCCGCGCGTACCGCGAGGATCGCGCGCGGGCCCGGGCGCCGCTCCTGGCCACGCTGCTGCTCGGGACCTTCTTCGTCGGCTTCCAGGGCGTCGAGTGGGTCTCGCTGCTGGGCCAGGGCCTGACCCTGACCTCGAGCCAGCTCGGGAGCTTCTTCTACCTGATCATCGGCCTGCACGCCGCGCACGCCGTGGCCGCGCTCGGCCTGCTCGCCTACGCCTACGCCAGGCTGCGCCGGATGCGGCTCGCGCGAAGTACCTTCGGCGCCGCGAAGGTATTCTGGTACTTCGTGGTCGGGGTCTGGCCCGTGCTGTACGGGCTGGTGTACCTGTAGCCGCGGGCAGGAGGGCTGCGAGTGGGTCGCGAAGGTCTGCGCGCGCTGTGGCTGGCCGGATTCGGCATCGCGCTGCGTCCCGAGGTCGCGCTCGCGTGTGCCGCGTGCCTGGATCCGAACGACGAGCGGCGCGGCGCCTTCCTGATCACCGCCCTCGTGCTCTCGGCGCTGCCGCTCGCGATGGTCGGATCGCTCGTGTACTGGCTTCGGCGCCGCTGGCGGGCTTCAGTGGCCGGGGCGTCCGAGTCCAGCAGCGGGCCCGGTCGGATCTCCCGCTAGCGGCGCTTCGCGCTGCGCGGAGAACGGCTCAGGCCGCGTCCTCCTCCAGCTCCAACTCGACCTCTTCCGGAGCCTCCTGCGGCTCGCAGAGCGCGGCCCTGGGAACGCCGAGGTGCCGGGCTTCGCTCGCGGAGGGCGGCCAGGTCTCGAGCCGGAAGGGGGGATAGACCGGCACCCGCACGACGACCTGCTCGCCATCCGGACGCGTCAGGGTGCGCTCGATGTAGCGAATCGGCTCGAGCGGATCGCCCTGGACCAGCGGTCCCTCGGGCCACTCGCCGACGCCCTGCGCTTCGCTCGCCGCACGCTTCGACATACCCATCTCCTCGGAGGATGAGTGGCGCGCGCGCTCGGGAGATCGCAGCCCGGGTGCCGCGGGCGAACTCCCGGCGAAAGTCACCGGCAACAAAAAAGCCGGCCCGGGGCCGGCTGTGAATCGCGAACGAACAAACAAATGGTAGCAGCTCCTCTGGAACCCGCACCGGGTCGGAGCGAAATGGTCCGCAACGTCGCCCTGGCACCGGAAATCCCGGCAGAAGCGGGGCCGTCGAGCGCGCAACAGCGGCGAAACAGGCCCCGCGCGGCGGGCGAAATCGGAGCGAAGCCACAGTGTCGGCCGCGGCAGGGAGGCGGGGGTGCGGCCGCTCGCCTGCCTCAGGCGCGCCGCGGGTCGTAGCGGTAGCCGCGCCCCCGCACGGTCTCGATGCATTCGCGAGCCCGGCCGAGCTTGCGGCGGATCGACTTCACGTGGCTGTCAACGATGCGCTCGCTCGGTGCTGCGTCCGGTCCCCAGAGCCGCTGGACCATCTCGTTGCGGTACAGCACGCGCCCACCCTGCCCGACGAGCAGGTCGAGCACCGCGAACTCGGTCGCGGAGAGCTCCACCCGGACGCCGCCAACCGTGACGAGGTGCCGCCGCGCATCGATCTGGATCGGCCCTTCGCTCTGGGTCTCGGAGAGGGGCTCTGCGAGAGCCGAGCCGCTGCTCCGCTTCAGGATCGCGCTCACGCGGGCTCCGAGCTCGCTCGCGAAGAAGGGCTTCGGAACGAAGTCGTCGGCTCCGGCCTCGAAGGCGAGGATGCGATCGATCTCCGAGCTGCGCGCGGAGACCAGCATGAAGGGGATGCGCTCGGTCCCCGGGGATTCCCGCAGCAGCCGGCAGAGTCCCAGACCGGACATGTCCGGGAGCGCCATCTCGGACACGACCATGCGCGGTCGCGAGCGAAGCGCGGCCTCGAAGGCCTCCTGGCCCAGTCCGAACTCGGCGCACCCGATTCCGCGGTCGGAGAGGCTCTGGACCACGAGCCGACGACTCGCCGGGTCGGGGTCGACCGAGAAGACTTCGCTTTCACGCGTGTCCAGGTTCGGTGGCTCCAGCGTGAGCGGACGTGGCTGCAGCGGTCGTATCGAATCCGACTTCGATGGAGTCCCGATGGCGCTCGCGAGCACTTTGCGTGACGAGTCCGGGAAGCCGCGCCGCCAGGAACCGGCTTCGGAAGGCATTCCATCGGGGAGCTGGGGCATGCCGCCTCTCGATCCCTACTCGGCGGCGGGGCCGATCGCTCCGACGCCGACCTCCTCGATCCCGCCGAGCTTCACCTCGTCCATGACCTCGGCCAGGATCGCGGTCGGCGCCGCGACGTCCCCGATCACCACGACCGTGTCGTCGGGCCGCTCGAGGTGGAGCCGCTCGACGATCGGCCGGACCTCGCGCAGCTCGACCTGGCGCCGGTCCATCCAGATGTCGCCGTTCGAGCGGATCGCGATCAGGATGTTCCCGCTCTCGCGGTGCTCGGCCGTCAGCGCCTGCGGTCGCTCGACCGAGATGCCGGCCTCCCTGACGAAGGAGGTCGTGATGAGGAAGAAGATCAGCAGGTTCATCACGAAGTCGAGCATCGGAGCGAGGTCGATCTCGACCGCTTCGGGCTCGTGCCGGGTCCGCATCGGAGCTCCACCTCCTCAGCGCGTCGTGCCGAAGGAGACATTGCGGACGCCTCCCTGGCGCACCTGATCGACCACCTCGACCAGGAGCCCCGTCCCGGCCTTCCCGTCCGCCACGACGATCACCCCGTTCTCGGGCTCGAGCGCGTGCATCCGCTCGATGTTCGCGCGCACCGCGCGCAGGTTCACGAGCCGGTTCCCGATCAGGATGTCGCCGTTGGCCTGGATCTCGACGAGCAGGCTGCCGGCTTCCTTCGCGGGGGCACCCACGCCCGCCGAGGGACGCGTCACGGCGACGCTGAACTCCTTCGTGAAGACGGCAGTGATGATGAAGAAGATCAGCAGGTTCATCACGAAGTCGAGCATCGGTGCTAGGTCGATGCCCGAGGACTCCCCACTGCCCTTCCTGGTGCGACGGCGTGCGCGCATCTCAGAGCTCGAAGGAGTCGGCGAGGAGCTCCGTCTGTCTCCGCGCACGCGATTCGAAGTAGTGGACCGGATACAGGCCCGTGATGCTCACGGCGAGGCCCGTGAGCGTGCAGATCATCGCCTCCGATACGCCGCTCGCCATCGTGCGCGCATCGGCGGAGCCGCGGAGAGCCATCGAATCGAAGACCTCGAGCATTCCGCTCACGGTCCCGATCAGTCCCAGCAGGGGCGAGAGAGGAACCAGCACCTTCATGAGTCGCAGGTTCGCGGTCATCCCGGTGCCGAGACGCGAGATCATCGCCTGCCGGATCTGGCGCGCGCACCAGGACTGCCGATCCGCGCGCGCACGCCACTCCTCGAGCGCGCGCGCCGCCTCGCCGGGGAGGACACGGGTGAAGTAGATCGCGCGCTCCACGGCGAGCATCCAGAGCAGGAAGCAGGTCGAGAGGATCCAGACGACGAAGGGGCCGCCGCTGTCGATCATCTCGCGGACCGCGAGGTAGGGATCGAGGAGCGCGCGGAGCAGGGGCTCGAGCATCGGGTCAGGCCTCGCCTGCCTGGAGCTTCTTGCGCTCGGCGTGCTCGGCGAGGATGCCGGTGCTCTGTTCGTCGAGCAGGTGGACGACTCCCTCGGAGAGCGACGCGAGCCCCGCATTCGCGAAGAGGAGCGGGATCGCGATTCCGAGCCCGAGGACGGTCGCGATCATCGCCTGACCGATGCCGTTGGCCATCAGCTTCGGATCGCTCGAGCCCGACTCGGTGATGCTCTGGAAGGTGACGATCATGCCGATCACGGTCCCGACGAGGCCGAGCAGGGGGCCGGCTGCGACGGCGAGGCGCAGAAAGCCCTGGAAGCGCTCGAGCGGCGGCAGCTCGCGCAGGACGGCCTCGGAGATGCGCAGCTCGGCGACCTCGGAATCCTCCTCGAGCCGCACCGGATCGCCCTTGAAGCTCGCCAGCACGCGGCCGAGGGGGTTGTCGGCGCTGGGGCGGTCGAGCTGCGCGAGCTGCCTCCGCACGGCGGCGCGCACGCGGACCAGGTAGAAGAACTGGTAGAGCGCGCAGAGGGCGCCCGCTGCACCGACCGCGAGGATCACGTAGCCGACGGCTTCGCCGTGCTCGATGCGCTCCCAGAAGCTCGGCCGCTGCACGTAGAGCGAGAGCAGGACGCCGCGCGAGGGATCGACGATCGCCTTCACGTAGCCCTGCCTCGCGGCATCGACGCCGGCCGCGATCTCGCGCAGCTCGGCCGCCGGCTGACGCGGCAGCACGCCCAGCGTGTTCACGCCCGGATCGAAGCTCAGGTACTGGTCTCCGGAAATCGCGGTGAAGCCGCCGATGCGCACGACCTCCGCATCCTGCTTCTCGCCGCTCGGAGTCACGATCTGCGCCGGGAAGCGCGTGACGCGTCCGGTTTCGCCCATCTCGCGCAGCACCTCGAACCAGAGGCGCTCGAGGTCGCTGCTCGACGGAAGCGCCTTGGCCTTGGCGAGTTCGAGGAAGAACCGGTCGCGTCCCGGATGCTGCGCGCTGACGAGCGAGTTGTAGACGACGCTCGAGAGATCGGCTGCGACCTGGCGCGTGACCCCGAAGAGCTCGCCGAGGTTTCCCTGGCGCGACTGGAGCAGGGTCTCGAGCTCGTTCAGCTCGAGCTCGTTCGCATCGAAGCGCGCCGAGACCTGCTGGCTCTCCGCTTGCGCGGCATCCCGCTCCCTGCGCGCCGACTCGACCAGCGACCGCTGGCGCTCGCGCTGCGCGAGGAACTCCTGCTCGCGCTGCGCGTTCTCCCGGGCCTCGATCGCGCGCGCGTTCTTCGTCTCCTCGAGCAGCTCGTCGAGGGTCTCGGCCGAGCTGCCGGATGCCGCCGCAGCGCAGGCGGCGAGGGCGGCGATCGCTGCGACGCGGAGGGGCTTCACGAGCGGCCCTCCCGCGGCGCCGGAATCGGAAGCGCGAGCAGGTCCGGTGCGCTCGCCTTGTCCGCGACGGCGAAGCCGTGCCGGACCGCGCTCCGGTAGGAGGCGTCCCGGACCCACTGCTTCTGCTCCGCGTCCCAGTAGCCGGTCTCTGCGCCGTCGGGGGTCTGGTACAGGAGTGCGACGCGGCCGAGGCGCAGGAAGCGGACGGCGCGCGCGTCCGCGCCTTCGCCGAGCTCGCCCGCATAGGCCTCGAGCGTGCGGCCGTAGTCGGTCTCGATCTGATAGGCCTCGAGGATCCGGCGGTACTTCTCCGAGATCGTGACGTCGGCGCGGACCATCGCGTCCCGGAGCGCCGCGATGCGCTTCTCGCGCTCCTCGAGCTGGAAGGGGAGATCGAGCCTCACGAAGCGCTCGAGGGTATCGAGCATCTTCTGCATCAGGGGCATCACCGCGCGCGCGGTCGACTCGACCTCGACGAGCTGCTGCTGCAGGAAGTCGATCTCGTCGCGCTGGGACGCGACCTGGACCTGCAGCTGCCGGGTGTAGTCGCGCAGGTTGCGGGTCTCCGAGAGGTACTGGCGGTACTGCAGCAGCAGGTCCCGGGTCTCGTCGCTGAGCTCGTTCACGGCGGCCTGCGATGCGATCGCCGCCTCGTCGGCGGCGATCTGCTCCTCGAGCAGCGGCGCGAGGGAGCGCGGATCGCCCCCGGCTCCGCCCTCGCCGGGGGCCGGTCGCGCGACCGCGGCGAGCGCGAGTGCGCCCGCGAACAGCCGCCTGAAACCCGTCTTGATCGCCGTCATCTCTCCTCCGGGCTGGGTCGCCGCCTCGCGGGGGCACCCCTCGTCACCGCGCGCGTCAGCCGCCCCAGCTCGCGGTCTCGCGCCCCGCGCCGAGCTCGCGGTCGATGTGCTCGATCCAGGTCCGTGCCTGCTCGCGCGTCTCGTCCGAACGCTGCGCGCTCGCGAACCAGCCGCGGGCCTCCTGCAGCCTCGCCTCGTTGTAACAGGCGATGCCGAGCAGCAGCTGGACGTTGCCGACGTTCTCGAGGCCGCCCTTCTCGAGCGCCTTCTGCAGCGCCGCGCCGGCTTCGCGCCACTCCTCCTGGAGCATGTGGATCTGACCCGCGCGCACCCAGAGCGCACCGTCCTCCGCGAGCTCGGCAGCGCGCGCGAGCGGCTCGTCTGCCTTCGGGATCTCGCGCGCGAGGATCCAGCTCGCGCTCAAGAGCTCGAGCGACTGCGCATCCTCGTGAATGCGCTTCGCCGCGATCTCCTGTTCGAAGATCCGCGCCGCACGCAGCGGAATCCCGCGCGCGAGGAGCTGCTGCAGCAGGCGGCGCAGGTCGCGGTCCCCGGTCAGGAGCCCCCGCCGGTGCGCGAGCTCGAGCACGCCGAGCGAGCGCGCGGGATCGTCCGTCGCGCCGTACAGCGCCGAGAGCTGCAGCCAGTAGTCCTTTCCGCTGTCGGGGTGGAGCGCGATCAGCTGCTCGACTACGGGAGCCGCGGCCGCGTAGTCCTTGCGCGTCAGGTGCAGCGCGAGCAGCAGCTGCAGCCAGCTCTCTTGCGGGGTCTTCGCGAGCGCTACGGCCTTCTTCGCGGGCAGCAGAGCCGCGTCGGCGTTCCCGATCTGGAAGTGCGCGAGGGCCAGCAGGAAGTAGCCGACGGAGTTCGGCCGCAGGACGGTCTGGAACCAGCTCTCGAGCGTGTCGACCACATCCGGCCAGCGCTTCTCCGCCGCCTGGATCTGCGCGATCTGGAACAGCGTGTCGGCCCTGTCCGCGGCCGGCAGGCCGCCCTCCGCGAGCGCGCCCTTCAGGTGTTCGATCGCGGCGCCGCTCTGCTCCTGTCCGTAGGCGACGAAGCCGCGCAGGCGCAGCGCCTGGGCGCGCTCGAATGCGCTGGCCTTCCGCAGCGAGAGCCTGTCGAGCTGCTCGAGCGCCTCCGCGTAGGCCTCGGCCTCGAGCGCCTCGCGGACGCGCGAGAAGATCCTCGCGCTGCGCGGCTTCATGACCGGGGCCAGCGCCTCGCTCTGCGGCTCGCTCCTCTCCTCCGGCAGCGCGCGCGCCGCCCGAGCGGGCAGCTGCCCGAGCAGCAGCGCGAGGGCGACCAGCAGGGAAAGGGACCTGGAGGCGCGGGGATCGGACATGCGTCAGCTCGTGAGCTTGAATTGCAGGCGGACCTTCATGTCCGCGCGCTCGACGGGCCTTCCGTCGACGATCTTCGGGTTGTACTTCCAGCCCTTCACGGCCTGGATCGCATTGCGGTCGAAGATCTGCTTGGGATCCGCGTCGATCACGACTGGATCGCGCACGCTTCCGTCGGCCGCCACCGTGAAGCTCACCTCGACCCAGCCCTCGATCTTCTTCTGGCGCGCCTGGATCGGATAGTCGGGCTGGATCCGCACCTGCGGCACCGCGTCGCGATCGACGCCGCCCCCGGCCGCGAGGTCGAGAGCGCTCCCGCCGCGGCCGCCGCCGACTCCCGAGAAATCGAGCGACGGGGCGAGTGCGGCCATGTCCGCTCCCGGAACCACGCTGAGCTTCTCCGACGTCGCGACGCTCGCAGCGGTCGGAGGCGGTTCGGGCTTGTCGATCTGCGGCTTCACGCGCTTCTTCTCCTCGACCTCCGTCTCGCGGCGCAGCCTCACGAACTCGATCTTCGGCGCGGGTCGGATCGCGTCGAAGCTGCCCGTCGCGCCAATCAGGGTGGACAGCAGCCAGAACAGGCCCGCCGTGCCGGCGAAGGCGAGCAGCACTGCGAGCAGGAGCCTGGAGCCGAGTCTCTTCACCGGAATCCGTCCGCATCTGATCGGCGGGCTGCGAGAAGCCAGGAGCAGCGTAGGAAGCGCGCGTGACGCGCTGGCGGCTGGCGTGTGACGCGAGCGTGGAACTCGAGCGCAAATTGGGTGAATGGAGTGTGGGCGCCGCGAGCGCCCGCCGGCGCGCTCCGGTGGTGGCTTCCGCGGGGCGCTGCTGTGCGCCGAAGCTGCGGCCCGCGCGGGACCCGCGCGATCTACACAAACGTCATCGGATCGAGCGCCCCCCGCAATTCCCGTCCGCGACCTTGCGATCGGTCGCCGGGGACTCCGCCCGCGGCGGCAATTCTCCAACCATCCAGCAGAAGAGAGCGAAAACCATGCAGAAGACCACGCAGAAGAGACTCGGTGCCTCTCTCGCCGCTGCGGTCGCCGGGCTCGCGGCCGGCGCGAATGCGGCACCTCCGACGATCATCTCGTATCCGACCGCGATCTCGTCCGACACGATCTGGGGCGACATCCCGGACGAGGCCGAGATCGTCTTGAACGGGGCGATCTTCGTGAAGGGCGGCGCGACCCTCACGATCCTCCCGGGCGTGATCGTGCGCGGCCAGCCGCGCACGGCGGCGCCCGGAGCGACGACGGTCGGGGTGCCCGGTTCGCTGATCGTGACCCAGAACGGCCGCCTCGTCGCCGAGGGCGCGGCCACGAGCCCGATCACCTTCACGACCGCGGCGGTCGACAACAACGGCAACGGCGAGCCGGACGACCTCGATGGAAACGGCTTCCTCGACGCGTATCCGGGCTTCGACCCGGCGAGCTGCCCCGGCGCCTGCACTCCCGATGCGACGCCGACCTACTACGACGACGATCCGCTCGGCGATCCGCTCGCTCCGATCAGCCCGGCAGGTCGCGAGAACGTCCAGCTCTGGGGCAGCGTCGCGCTGCTCGGCAATGCCCCGACCAACGTCGGCGACGAGCAGGGCGAGGGCTTCGGTGTGCGCGGCGTCGAGGGCCTCGCGGTCCCCGGCTTCCCGGTCGCGGACACGCTCTACGGCGGGCTCCAGCCCCACGACGACTCGGGCTCGCTCAAGTACGTCTCGATCCGGCACGCGGGCGACGAGATCGGCAGCGGCAACGAGCTCAACGGGCTCACGCTCGCCGCGGTCGGAGACGGGACCGAGCTCGAGAACATCGAGATCTACTGCAACTTCGACGACGGCATCGAGTGGTTCGGCGGCACGGTGAACGGCAGGAATCTCGCCGTCTTCTTCGCCGGCGACGACAGCTTCGACGCCGACCAGGGCTACACGGGGGTGAACCAGTTCCTGTTCACGATCCAGCCCTTCTTCCAGGAGGCCGCCGGCGCCTCGGCGACCGCAGAGTGGGGCTCGCTCTCGGGCGACAAGCTCGCCGAACTCGACGGCGACGACTGCGGCCCGGATCCGGGGGACTTCCCGAACAACTGCTCGACCCGCGCCAGCGAGGACGGCTCGACCGACGAGATCGGGGCGCCCCCGGCTCCCGCCTGGCCGCTCTCGAACCCGGCCTTCTACAACGTCACGGCCTTCGGCAACAACGGCGTGACGCACGCGGGCGTGGCGTTCCCGAACCTCGCGAACACGGGCATCCAGTTCCGCCACGGCTTCGCGGGCGACGTGCTGAACAGCATCGTGATGCGCGCGGGCAGTGCGGCCTTCGTGCTGGACACCGGCGTCAACGAAAGCGTCAACGGCGGCCTCGCCGATGCCGTCGACAACGTCAACAACGGCCTGACCCGGATCGTCTCGACGACGATGAACGGCAACGCGGCGGCGCTCGCCGGCGCGCTCGCGCCTGCGGTCACGAACGGCGACAGCTACGCGGCTTCGCTCGGCGGAGGCGCCAACGTGGTGAACGGCGCGCCCTTCGACGGCCTCGTCAACAGCGTCGTGAGCTTCGACCCGAACGGCCCCGGCAACTCGGGCAGGCTGAGCGGCGGACAGGCGACGCCGATCGACCCGCGCCCGGCAGGTCCGGTCGGGACGACCGGCGCCACGCCGGCCGGCGGCGCGGCCGAGAGCGTCTCGTTCCGAGGCGCCTTCGACCCGACGCAGCCGAAGCTCTGGACCACGGGCTGGACGGCGATGCACGCGGCCGGCGCGCTCGCGGACTAGCCGGTGGTCGCAACGCAAACGCAGTCGGAATCAACCAGAGAGAGCCAACACATGAAGAAGAAACTGCTGGCGATCGCCGGCATCTCGAGCATCGCCGCCTCGGCGCAGGCAGTCACCGTCGCGGGCTGGGACTTCTCCCAGTGGCAGAGCGCCGGCCGGCTGTCGACCAACGGGACGACGAGCACGAGCTCGCTTCCGGCGAACTACTCGGCCTACGACCCGACCTTCAACGCGGGAGCGGATGCAGCGAGCTTCGGAACGCTGCACTTCGACGGGAGCTTCGGCTCCACCCCGGTGGCGCAAGGGGTCCCGATGGGGACCACTGCCTTCGCGCCGACGAGCGGCTCGCCGCAGGGAGAGGGATCGCTCGAGTCCAACCGGGAGGGTCCGGTCCAGACGCAGGTCGGCACGTTGCCGCACCTGGCGGGTCCCGCGAGGGTTCCCTTCGATCAGCTCACGGTGCTCGAGGCGGAGGGCCAGACCTTCCAGAACTCGCTGGCGATGACCGCGCGCTCGCCGGTCGACGTCGTGTTCGAGGCCGACACGAGCTCGCTCGGAGCCGGCCAGAACGGGGTCGGCTGGTCGCTCAGCTTCGCGGGCAAGACCTTCGAAGGCAGCGGGAACGCGAGCGTCGACATCGAGTTCTCGACCAATGGAACGACCTTCTCGCCGATCGGCAGCGTGCTCCTGACCGAGGTGGACCAGGCCTTCGAGGTCGACCTCAGCAACGCCGCGGGAACCGGGAGCCAGTCCGCCTTCGTGCGGCTCGGCCTCGATCCCTCGGCGGGCCAGCCGATCCTCGACAACGTCGCGCTGAACGCGATCTACGTTCCCGAGCCGGGCCAGTGGCTCCAGCTCCTGAGCGGGGCGGGAGGACTGCTGGCACTCAGCCGCCGCCGCATGCGCGGCTGATCCGGAACACGGGATCGCCGATCGGAGCCGCCACCCGCGAGGGTGGCGGCTCCTTTCCCATGCGGATCGTCTCCCGCGATCCCTGACGAGGGGGAACGTGCATCGCATCCGCCCCGCGCTCCTGCTCGCGCTGCTGCTCGTGCCGCTCGGCGCGGGAGATCCGGCGGCGTCGCGCTCCGGGCCGCCGGTGTCGGCCGCCGCGTACCCGGCCGCGGACGCCGCAGCGCCGGCCGTCACGCGCCGGAGCCTGCTCGCCAGCGAGCGCTTCTGGCCCTATCAGGTCGAGCTGACGCGGGACTGGAAGCCGGAGGGCCGCGCCCGAGCGCTCGCCGCCGGCTCGCGCGCCGTGCTGATCCGGGTCGAGGAGGGAGGTCTCGCGCGGCTCGACTTCGGCAGGGGCGGTCTCCAGCGCGTGCCGGTGGAGCGCACCGATCTCGTCGCGCGCGCGAACCGGGTGCGCGAGGGGCGCCTCCCGAAGCTCGGACCGAATCTCGCGGTCGCGATCGGGCAGCGCCTGGTCGATCCGAGCGGCGAGGCCCTGCGCGCGCGCAGCCTGCACGAGCTCCGCGGCGCGACAGCCTTCCTGTGCGTGTTCGCGGACCCGAATTCCGAGGGCCTTGCGCGGCTCGCCCGGGCGCTCGCCGCGCTGCGCGCGCAGCCGGGGCTCGAGACCGTCCTCTTCGCCCGGGGCAATTGGAGCGATGCCGCGCTGCAGCGGCGGCTCGCGGAGCTCGACTGGAGCGCCTCCTTCGTGTCGAGCCACCTCGCGCAGGCCTACACCGATACCCTGATCGACGCGGACACGCCCCTTCCCGCGGTCCAGCTGCAGAGCCCCGAGGGCCGCATCCTGCTCGCGGGCAACGCCGCCGCGAATCCGTCGGATCTCGCGCGCGCGGTCGCGCTGCGGCTCGCCGAGCGCGCGCCGCGCTGAGGCGCGTCAGAACGAGTAGCCGAGGGAGAAGGAGTAGTCCCGGCCGAAGCGGAACGAGCGCTCGGCGAACTCCGCCGTGGTCTGCTCCGTGTCGTACACGAAGCGACGCGGGCTGTCGGTCAGGTTCTTGATGCTCGCCTTGAGCGTGAGATCGCCGCGCAGGATCTCGACGAACCAGGTCTGGCTCAGCGTGAGGTCGAGCTGGTAGAAGGAGTCGACGTAGCGATCGAGCGTGAAGGCGCTCAGGTTTCCGTTCGGGAGCAGCGCAGTGCTGCCCGCGGCGTCGAGCACGCTGCTGATCGCGAAGACCGAGAGCGTGACCTTCGTCCCCCAGTCCTCCTGGTCGAAGGTGATGTCGGCGTTGGCAATCCATTCGGGCTGTCCGAAGAGCCGGCGCTTCTTCTCGAGCGCGGAGAACTCGGCGCTGTCGCTCGAACCCGCCGGAAGCGTGAACAGCGGCTGCGCGCGACGCCGCTCGACCTCGCTGCGCGCGACGCGCGCGTGGATGTAGGTCAGGTTGCCCCCGACCGAGAAGAACTCGAGCAGCTCGGGTCCCAGGAACTCGAGGTTCTTGCGGCCCTCGAACTCGAGACCCCAGAGCTCCGCGCGGTTCGGGTTGTTGAAGAAGGTCCGGAACAGCGAGCTGCTGCTCGCCTCGGCGTTGTCCTGCGCGCGCACCACGATCGCCTCGATCGGGTCGTCGATCCGCTTGTGGAAGGCGGAGAGCGCGGCGAGGTCCCCGAAATCGCCCCAGGTGTACTCGATCCGACCGTCGAGACTCCGCACCTCGGAGAGCCGCAGCTGCGGATTGCCGATCACCTGCTCGTCGGTCCCGGGCCTCAGCGTCACGTAGTAGCCGAGCTCGCGGAAGGAGGGCCGCGCGACGCTCTCGGAGTAGGCACCGCGCAGGTTGAGATCAGCGATCGGCGCGTAGACGAAGCCCGCCGAGGGCAGGATGAAGCTCTCGTCGATGCGGCCGTCGACGAGGGCTTCGATCGAAGGGCGGTCGACGAGGTCGACGAGTCCGGTGAGCGGATCCACTGGGACCCGGATTCCGAGGATCTGGTCGTTGAAGCTCGTGCCTGCGGGAGGCGGACGGCTCACCTCGAGGCGCGCGGGGTTGTCGAGGCGGTCGAAGAGCAGGTACTTGCTGGGGAAGATCTCGGGCGAGCCGTCGAACTCGGTCAGTCCGGTGAAGGCGTCGTTGATCGACTCGATCCGGATCCGCTCGAGGCGCACCCCGCCGAGCAGCTCGAGCTTGTCGAGCCAGGCGACCTCCTGCCCCTCGAAGAGGCTCGCCCTGGCATCGAGGCTCCAGGCCTGGATCTCGCGCAGCGCGTCGACCTGGCTCCTCTGGAAGCCGTTCAGGATCCCCGTGAGCGACGAGCGGTCGAGCGAGGGCAGGATGTCGCGACCGAGCTCCTCGAGCGCGGGACGCTGGATCGCGAACTGCGTCGAGCCGTTGACGAGCGCCGTCTCCAGGTAGCCGGCGGCGACGTCGCGCGTCGCGCGCTCGTACCAGCCCCCGGTCCCGACCTCGAGCGCGAGCCAGCGGTTCACGGAATCCTCGTACTCCGCGTCGGCCCGCGCGAACCACTGGCCCTCTGCGATGTCGACCGCGCTGTAGAAGACGCCGTTGCCGGGTACGGCGTAGTTTCCGCTCGAGAGCTCGGAGACCGGGGCGCGAAAGCCGGTCGGGAGCCGTGTGAAGTCGGTCGGCTCGAAGAAGAGGTTGGCTCCGAGGTTGTCCTCCTGCTGCGCGGTCTGCGCGCGGTTCGCGGCCCAGCTCGCGTGCAGGCCCGGCACTCCGGTGATGCGGTGATCGCCGTTCAGCTGGTAGACGAGCAGCTCGCGCTCGATGTCGAAGGACTGGCTCGAGCTGAAGTTCGTGAACCAGAGCGCGCCCTTCGAGGCGGGGTCGCCGCGCGTCTCCTTGAGCCCCCGCGCGATCCAGGCGCTCTGTGCGGCGCAGCAGATGAAGTCGGAGAAGGTGATGTCCTGTCCGTCGAGGTAGTCCTGCGCGAGCGAGGCGAAGTCGACGCCCGGGATGAAGCCGTTCTCGCGCAGCTGCACCGTCTCCTCGTTCTTCCGGGTGTAGAAGGTCGAGAAGTCGAGCGTATGGGCCCCGCCCGCGTCGAGATCGAAGCCGAGGCCCGCGTAGGCCGTGAGCTGCTCGCTGCGCTCGCTCTGCAGGAAATCGAAGTGGCCGCCCGAGAGGCCGAGGAGTCCGAGCGCGAGGTCTCCGCTGCGCCGCAGGCTCGGCGGGTTCGCGATCGCCTGCCTCGGCTCGCGCCGCTCCTGGAAGCCCTCCGAGCTGCGCAGATCGACCTCGTTCGCGAGGACTCCCTTGAAGCGGATCTGGCGCTCGAACAGGTCGAGGCGCCCGCCGAGGGATCCGCTGAAGTCCGTCTCGACCACGTCGATCCCGCGGGCCGGCTCCCCGATCGGCGACCCGTGCTCGAGCGCCGCGAAGCGCCCGAGTGCCCCCTCCTCGAAGCCGCTGCCGAGGTTCAGCTCGACCTCGAACTGGCTCGGGTAGTCGTGGGTCACGATGTCGATCGAGCCTCCCGACGAGTTGCTCGGAAGATCCGGCGAGAAGGTCTTCTGCACGACCACGCTGCTCACGATGTCGGACGCGAAGAGGTCGAGCTGGACCGACTGGCTGTCCGGGTCGGGGCTCGGAATCGGCGCGCCGTTGTAGAGCGTGCTGCTGTAGCGGTCCTCGAGGCCGCGGATGATCGCGAACTGGCCCTGCACGACGTTGACGCCCGAGACGCGCTTGAGCGCGTCCGCGACGTCGCTCGCGGCGAACTTCGAGAACTCCTCGGCCCCCATGACGTTGAGCAGCTGGTCGGACTCCATGCGCAGATCGAGGCCGGCCAGGATGTCCTCGACCGCCGAGGCCTCGACCACCATCACCTCGATGTCGGAGCCCTGCCGCGAGGTCTCGCGCGGGAGCGGCGGCAGCGCGAAATCCGCGCGGTTGTCCGGCCCGGGCCGCACCGCGACCTGCGCGAGCTCCGAATCGCGATAGCCGGTGCGTGAGAAGCGCAGCTGGTAGGTGCCGGCCGGGAGTCCGCGGAACAGGAAGTTCCCGTCGACGTCGGTGGTCGCCTCGTCCCGCCTCCCGGGCGTCGGGTCCTCCGCCGGCCAGAGGAGCTCGACCGCCGCGCCGCGCACCGCGAGTCCGGTCTCGCTGTCGTAGACCTGGCCGCGCAGGTCCCCGCCCGCAGCGGGCGCCTGCGCGGAGGCGAAGCGCGGCGCAACGAGGAGCGCGGCCAGCAGGATGAGCAGAGGGAGGGCGGGCGAGAGCGGATGGGAGCGCATCGGAGGCGGAACCTATGGGGCTTTCGAGTGGGGAAGGCGACGATTCTGTGGTCGGTCTGCGGCGATCGCGTCACGCGAGCGAGAAGGGGAGGACGCGCGGGTCTCGTCCCCGGTCGCGCTCGCTGCGCCGACTCTAGGCAGCGCTCGTGGACTTGCCGTGACGATGAGACGACGTCTGTGGCGGGAGCGTGCGGATCCGGAGCGCGGCGCCTGGCGCGCGGCGCGCTAGCCGACCAGGTTCACGAGCCGGCCCGGCACGACGATCACCTTGCGCGGCTCGCCCGCGAGGTGCTGGCGCACCTTCTCCGAGGCGAGCGCGGCGGCGCGGATCGCGGCCTCGTCGGCATCGGCCGGAACCACGATCTCGTCGCGGCGCTTGCCGTTGACCTGCACCGCGAGCCGGATCGTCTCCTGCGTCAGCAGCGCAGGATCGGCCTCGGGCCAGCGCGCGAGCGCGGGGCTCTCGCAGTGGCCCAGCGCCCGCCAGAGCTCCTCGGCGAGGTGGGGTGCGAAGGGACAGAGCAGCAGCACGAAGGCCTCGGCGGCCGCACGCGGCAGCGCCGCTCGTGCGCCGATCTCGCGCGAGAAGACCATCAGCTTCGAGATCGCGGTGTTGAACTGCAGCGCCTCGAGGTCCTGCGTGACGGCGTCGATCGCCTGCGCCGTGATGCGCTGCTGCGCGGGCGTGCCCGCTCCGTCCGCAACGACCCGCGCGGCGCCCTCGTCGTGCTCGCCCATCACGAGCCGCCAGGCGCGCTGCAGGAAGCGCTGCATGCCGGGGATCGCATCGCCGGACCACGGAGCGCCCTTCTCGAGCGGGCCCATGAACATCTCGTAGAGGCGCATCGCGTCGGTGCCGTAGCGCGCGACGACGTCGTCCGGGTTGACGACGTTGCCGCGGCTCTTCGACATCTTCTCGGTGACTTCTTCGAGCTCGACCTCCGCGCTCGGATGCAGCGGCACGCCGTCGATCCAGCGCACCTGCTCCGCCCTGAGCCAGCGGGCCTTGAGCTCCGCTCCCGAGGCTGCGTGGCGCACCCCCTCGCCCTCGAGCACGACGTCGCGGAAGGAGATCGGGGTCGCGCGGCCGGGCTGCGCGTCCTCGAGATCGCCGTCGTAGTAGCGGTAGCTGTAGCCGAGGATCATTCCGGGGTTCAGCAGCTTCTGGAAGGGCTCCGGGGTGTGCACGAGCCCGAGGTCGAACAGGACCTTGTGCCAGAAGCGCGAGTACAGGAGATGCAGGACCGCGTGTTCGGCGCCGCCGACGTAGAGATCGACCGGCATCCAGTAGCGCTCGGCCTCGGGCGAGAAGGCCTGCGCCGGGTTGCGCGGATCGCAGAAGCGCAGGTAGTACCAGCAGCTGCCGGCCCACTGCGGCATCGTGTTCGCGTCGCGCAGCCAGGTCTCGCCCGTTTCCGGATCGCGCAGCGTGAGCCAGTCGCGCGCGCGCGCGAGCGGCGGCTCGAACTCGCCCGAGGGCTTGAAGTCCTGCAGCTCGGGCAGCAGCACCGGGAGCTCGGACTCCGGCACGAGCCGGGTGCTGCCGTCGGGCCCATGCAGGATCGGGATCGGCTCGCCCCAATAGCGCTGCCGCGAGAAGAGCCAGTCGCGCAGCTTGTAGCTGACCGCGCGCTCGCCCCGGCCGTGCTCCTCGAGCCAGAGGCCCATCCGCGTGCAGGCCTCGGGCGTCGCGAGCCCATCCAGGAACTGCGAGTTCACGCTCACGCCTTCGCCCGCGAAGGCCTGCTCGCGCACGTCGCCGCCCGCGACGACCTCGACGATCGGCAGGCCGAAGGCGCGCGCGAAATCGTGGTCGCGCTGGTCGTGGCCGGGTACGGCCATGATCGCGCCGGTCCCGTAGCTCGCGAGCACGTAGTCGGCGATCCAGATCGGGATGCGCGCGCCCGTGACCGGATGCGCGGCGAAGGCGCCCGTGAAGGCGCCCGTCTTGTCGCCGACCTCCGCCTGGCGCAGGCGCTCGCTCCTCGCCTGGCTGCGCTCCACGTAGCGCTGCACCGACTCGCGCTGCGCGGGAGCGGTGATCTGCTCCACCAGCGGATGCTCGGGCGCGAGCACGAGGTAGGTCGCGCCGAAGAGCGTGTCGGGACGCGTCGTGAAGACCTCGATCTCGTGCCCGGCGTGCTCCGGCAGCGCGAAGCGGATCCGCGCGCCCTCCGAGCGCCCGATCCAGTCGCGCTGCATCTTCTTGATCGGCTCGGGCCAGTCGAGCAGCTCGAGGTCCTCGAGCAGGCGGTCCGCGTAGGCCGTGATGCGCAGCATCCACTGGCGCATCGGCATCCGCACGACCGGATGGCCACCGCGCTCGCTCTTGCCGTCGATCACCTCTTCGTTCGCGAGGACCGTGCCGAGCGCCGGGCACCAGTTGACGGGAACCAGGGCGAGATAGGCGAGTCCGCGCTCGTAGAGCTTGCTGAAGATCCACTGCGTCCAGCGCACGTAGCCGGGATCGGTGGTGTCGATCTCCCGCTCCCAGTCGTAGTCCTGTCCGAGCGACTGGATCTGGCGGCGGAAGGTGTCGATGTTCCGGCGCGTGGTCTCGCGCGGGTGCGTGCCGGTCTCGATCGCGTACTGCTCGGCCGGCAGGCCGAAGGCGTCCCAGCCCATCGGGTGGAGGACGTTGAAGCCGCGCATGCGCTTGTAGCGCGAGAGCACGTCCGTCGCGATGTAGCCCTTCGGGTGACCCACGTGGAGGCCCGCACCGGAGGGATAGGGGAACATGTCGAGCACGTAGAACTTGGGCTTCGCCGGATCGATCGCGGCGCGAAAGATCCCGCTCTCGCGCCAGTAGGCCTGCCAGCGGGGCTCGATCGCCTTCGGGTCGTAGGGCATCGCGGTCGGGAACGTACCGGTGGGCCCCCGCGCGTCAACCGAAGTCGGTCGGCTCGCGGGTGGAGTCCTGGCTCAGCCTTCCGCGTCGCGCAGCCCGCGCTTGCGCTCGCGCTCCTTCTGGATCCGGATCGCCTCCTTCTGCTCCTCGGTGAGCAGCGCCGTGGCGACCTTCGGACGCAGGATCGAGTAGAAGGCCGGCACGACCGTGATCGCGCCGAGCATGTTGATGACCATCAGGATCACGAGCAGCTGCGCCATCTCGGCCTGGAAGCGCAGGTTGCTGAAGCTCCAGAGCACGATGCCTCCGACGATCGTGGTGGCCGTGAAGGACACCGCCATGCCGGTCGTGCGGACCGCGCGGCGCACGGCTTCGTCGATGTCCCCGGTATCGGCGACCTCCTGGCGGATGCGATCGACGATGTAGATCGCGTAGTCGACGCCGATGCCGACGCCGACCGACTGTACGGGCAGCGTGTTGATGTTGAGGCCGATGCCGCGCACGGCCATGTAGGCCAGCGAGAGCATCGTCGCGGTCGCGATCTGCAGCAGGATGATTCCGCCGCTCGGCACCGACTGGTAGGTGACCGAGTGCAGCACGAAGATGACCAGGAAGATCAGCGAGATGTTCGCGACGTGGCTGCGCTCGACCTCCTCGTTGATCGCCGCGAGCACGCCCATCGAGCCGCCGGCCATCACGAACTGGACGCCGCGCGTGAAGGCGCTCGTGGGCTGGTACTTGGGAGCGTCGTCGACCGCCTTCAGGTCGGCCACGACGAGCTTGTCCGTGTCGACTGCGACGGCTCGGATGCCCGCGTCGGTGTCCTCCCACCAGTAGTCGATGTCGTCGTTCTGCCAGCTCTCGAGGGCGTCCGGCCAGGTGAAGATCTCGCCCTCCTCGATCGAGTCGCGCTCGTCGACGTAGTCGGCGTGGGCGTCGTCGCGGAACTGGTCGATCCAGGCGGGCAGGCCGTCGCCGGCGGTCTTCACCTCCTCGCGGACGTAGCTCCCGTCCTTCTGGCGCTTCTGCACGTGCAGCGTGTGATGCCGGGTGGGCAACATCGGGCCGAGCATGTAGTACCAGAGATCGGTCAGCTTGTTGCGATCGAAATAGCTCGCCCCGGGCGCGGCGTGGTCCTCGTCGAGCCTCACGTCGATCTTGCCGAGCGGGTGGCTCTCGATGAACTCCTCGGCGAAGTGCCGCGCGAACGCGATCGTCTCGCCCTTGTGGTCGGGGTAGTAGAACGCGATCGTGGCCTTGCGCCCGTCATCGGTCATGAAGGGACGCATGAAGCCCGGCGGCCCGTTCTGCCGCAGCTGGAAGATCGTCGAGCGCACGGTGCCGAGGTCTTCGGGGACGAAATAGAACTTGGGGTCCCCGTAGTGGTTCATCTGCCAGTAGTTGCGCAGGAAGGGCACCACCGACACGGTCGCTCCGAGGTTCGTGTTGGCCTCGAGGTAGCGCTCGAAGTCCTCCATCGCGCCGATCACCTGGTTGTCCTCGCTGGCCTTCGGGCGGTCGCCGTCGGCGTAGACGACGAGCGAGTCGACGCCGCCGAAGCGCTCTGCGATCTGCTTGCTCGCGACGTTGAACTCGTGCTCCGGCCAGAGCAGGGGCGTGCCGGGTGTGGCCTCGCCGATCTGGGAATGGAAGAGCGCGATGTAGGTCGAGCTCACGAAGAGCACGATCGTGACGGCCCCGACTACGTACTTGCCCACCCGGTCGGTGCAGAAGTTCCCGACGGTGCGCGTGAACCAGATCATCGGCCTCGGCAGCAGGTGCTCGTGTTCCTTGGGCGCCGGCATGTAGCAGATCAGGATCGGGTGGAGCAGCTCCACCGTGAAGATGATCGAGGCCACCCAGAACGCGCCGAAGAGCCCCAGGTTCCACATCTGCTGGATCGAGGTCACGAGGATCATGAGCAGGCCCGCGACGTCCGTCACGATGCCGAGAGTTCCGGGCACGATCAGCTCGCCCATCGCGAGCGTGGCGACCTCGACCTTCGCGCGCTGCGGATCGCCGATCCGCGGCAGCATCACCTCGTAGTCCTCGAAGAAGCGCTCGGCCATCTGCACGGTGTGCGAGATCGCGCGCGCCGTGATGATCATCGGAATCACGAGGATCAGCGGGTCGAAGTTGATGCCCATCCAGCCCGTGAAGCCGAGCCCCCAGATCACGGTCACGGAGCCGGCCAGCATCGGGATGAAGACGCCGTGCCAGCGGCGGAAATAGAGCCAGAGCAGGAAGAAGATCGTCGCGACCGTCGCGAGCAGGAAGCCCACGATCTCGAAGGCGTGGGTCAGGACCCAGCCGGTCAGGATCGGCTCGCCCGAGAGGAAGACCTTGATGTTCGGATGCGCAGCCTCGACCTCGCGCTTGATCTCTTGCGCGTGATCGAAGACGGCCTGGTAGACGGGCGTGCTCGAGAGCCGGTCGGTGATGAAGCCGGCCGTGATGAGCGCGCCCTTCTCGTCCCGCGAGACGAGGCGCCCGAAGATCACCGGAGGGTTCTGGCGCACGAGGGCGCGCAGCTCGTTCGCCTCCTCCTGGGTCTTCGGCAGCCGCTTCATCAGGAGGTCGCCCTCGATGCTCCCGTCGGGCTGGACCTGGAGCACCCGCGTGCTGCGGTGTGCGACCGAGTTGATCTGGTCGTGGTTGACCGGATAGGGCGGGAACTCGCGATCCAGCATCAGCTGGACCCGCTGCGGCGAGATCGATTCGTCTTCCTCGATCAGTGCGCGGCGGTCGTCGCGCTCCTCGGAGCGGCTGTCGTAGCCCTCGCCGTCGAGGCGCCGGGTGACGTCGCGGATCACGCCTAGCGTCTCGGGCGTGAAGATCGTGCCTTCCTCGACCACGACGGCCGCGGCGACGAGCGAAGGGCTGCCGAAGACCTTCGCGAACTTGTCCTGCGCGTGGATGAAGGGATGGTCGGGGAAGAGGTCGCGCGCGTTGGTATCGATCCGCACGAGCGGACCGGGCAGCGGGACCCCGTAGGCCGTCGCCGCCATGTTGACGATCGGGTAGGCGAAGAAGCCCGTGACGGCGAGCAGCAGCGACGCGATCAGCCCCCGGTGGCCGACGATCCAACGCGCCAGGTTCACCGTCCAGGATTCGCGGTGCGGGGGCAGCGTCGAGTCGGGAGGCGCGGCTTCGGCCATGAGGGCCGCCACCTTATTTCCGCACGGGCGTCCCGGTCAACCGCATCCAGGCTTTCCCGCGGAAAATCAAAGGCTTTCGGCGCCAGCGTCGCTGCGCTGGGACGAGGCGGAAGGCCCACGGGCCGGCTAGCGACAGCGGCGGAGGAAAGAGATGGGAGCCTCGACCTGCGCGCCCTTCGAGCGCGCGCGAGCGGCCAGCCTGCGGTCGGCGGTCACGACCCCGATCGCCGCGGGATCCGCGCAGCTGCGGAGCTCGCGCAGCACCCACTCGTCCGCGGAGGGCGCGTAGCGGAGCTGCAGCGGTCGCGACGCTGCGGCGCGCGCGGCGGCATCCGCGTGTGGCGCGTCGGGCTGGCGCCCGTCGAAGACCACGATGAGCTCCGCGCCCGCATCCGCGTAGCTCGAGACCGCGTCGACCACCCGTCTGCGGTGCAGCTCGTCCCACCAGCGGATTCCGCGGGCCTGCCCGCCGAGGAGGGCGGTGTGCAGCAGGTTGAAGCCATCGATCAGCCAGCGCCGCGGAAGCGAGGCAGCGCCCGCAGCTGCATCGGGTGCGCCGTCCCTCTCCCGATCGGGATCCGGTTTCGACTCGAGCATCGCGAGGAGAGGGTACGCGGCGGCCGGCTGCCGGACTTCCACCTCCAAGGGGGGGAACGCGCCGAAGCCCGGCAGTGGGGGGCCGGCCGCCACGCAGAGACCCCCGACCACGAAGAGCCCGATCACGAGCAGTGCCTGGCCGGCCTCTGCCGCGGCGCTGGGGGCACGCCAGGCGGCAGAGGCCTCGTCCGGGGGCGGCGGCAGCTCGCAGCCGTGGGTCGGGGGTGTCACGCAGCCGAAGCTGCCGCGCGCGTGTGACGGATCCGGTCATGGCCCGCGGCGATTCGAGGGCGGCCGCGACTCGAGCGGGCCGGGGCCCGTCCGGCGCTCGCGCGCGAGTAGCATGCGGTGAGGACTCCACGGCGCGGGCGCGGAGTTCGTTCCGTCCCGAAGGAGAGCACGCATGCGCTGGATACTCGGCCTCGGCCTCTGGCTCGCTGCCGCGGGCGCACTCGCCCAGGAGCGCGTCGCGACCGCGCTCGGCACCGCGATCGACCTCACCCACGCCTTCGACGAGCGCGCGATCTTCTGGCCCACCGAGGAGGGCTTCGTGCTCGAGCGAGGGAGCGCGGGACGCACTCCCGCCGGCTATTTCTACGCCGCGCACCGCATGCGCCTCGCCGAGCACGGCGGGACCCACATGGACGCGCCGATCCATTTCCACGAGGGCGGCACGACGGCCGAGCGTGTGTCGCTCGCGCGCCTGATCGCGCCCGCGGTCGTCGTGGACGTGCGCGCCGCCTGTGCGGAGGACGCCGACCACGCGATCGGGCGCGCCGAGCTCGAGCGCTTCGAAGCCGCTCACGGCCGGATTCCCGACGGCGCTGCGCTGCTCCTCTCGACCGGCTTCGGCGCGCGCTGGCCGGAGCGCGCGCGCTATCTCGGCAGCGACGAGCGCGGTGCGGCCGCGGTCGCAAAGCTGCGCTTCCCAGGCCTCGCGCCCGAAGCCGCGCGCTGGCTCGTCGCCGAGCGCCGGATTGCAGCGGTCGGCCTGGACACCGCGAGCATCGACCCGGGCCGCTCGCTGCTCTTCGAGACGCACCGGATCCTGTTCGCGGCGGAGATCCCGGCCTTCGAGAACCTCGCGAACCTCGACCAGCTGCCGCCGACCGGTGCGATCCTGGTCGCGCTGCCGATGAAGATCCGCGGCGGCAGCGGAGGGCCGCTGCGAGCGGTCGCGATCCTGCCGGCGGCGGGCTAGCCCGCGCCCCCTCGGACGCGGTCTCGAGCGGCGCCCGCGGCCGGCCGCGGCCCTCATGGCCCGGGCAGCGTCCCGACCCGTGAGCGGGAGGACGCGGCGAGCCGGCGCCGCGCTCGCTTTTGCCCCGGCCCGGGCCCCGGTCGCGAGGGCGATCGCCGGGCGGGTCGATTCGGGAGAGCTCTGCTAGAGTGCCATTGCGAGAAGTATTCGATCGGCCAGCAGGCGTCCGCCTTACCCGCCGTCCTCTGTTTTCCCCTCGAATCCGTTTCTCGACCCGGTCGACGCACAGCCAAGAACGCGCGCCGCGGGTTTCTCATGCAACGGATCTCCCGCGTCCGGATGTGCCGGACCGGGGACCGAAACAGGTCGCACCCGGGCTCGGGTCTGCGACGAGGATTTTTCGAGATGGGCAAGAAACTGTATGTCGGAAACCTTCCCTTCAGCGCGACGGAGACCGATCTCCGCGAGCTCTTCGGACGCCACGGCCAGGTGGACTCGGTCAACGTGATCATGGATCGCGAGACCGGCCGCCCGCGCGGCTTCGCGTTCGTGGAGATGTCGGAGCCGAGCGCGGCCACCGACGCCATCCGCGCGCTCGACGGCACGCAGCTCGGCGGGCGCGCGCTGCGCGTCAACGAGGCCCAGGACAAGCAGCGCTCCGGCGGTGGCGGCGGCGGCGGCTTCCAGCGACGCGACCGCTACTAGCGCGCGCGAGCCGCGCGAGCGGGGGAGCAGGCTCCCCCCTCGCGCCGCGCGCGGCGCTCCCTCCGACGCGCGGTCTCGTCGCGACACACTCGAGGAGAGCACGGTCATGACGAAGGTCCGCCTCTTCATGAGCTTCGACCTCGATCACGATCGGGACCTGCACGATCTCCTGCTCGAGCAGGCGCGCCGCGGATCCACCTTCTCGATCGCCGACCGCTCGGAGGGCGGCGAGATCACGGACCAGTGGGTGGATCGCGCCCGCGGCCGCATCGCGGGCTCGAGCGAAGTCGTCGTGATCTGCGGCGAGCACACCGACGAGTCGCCGCGCGTGAGCGCCGAGCTCCGGATCGCCCAGGAGGAGCACATCCCCTATCTGCTGCTCTGGGGTCGCCGCGACCGCATGTGCAAGAAGCCCAAGGGCGCGAAGGCCGACGACGGGATGTACAGCTGGACCCTCGAGATCCTCCAGCACCAGCTCCTCACCGCGCTGCGCCGCAACCAGGCCAGCGAGGTCCCCGAGAGCATGAAGCGGCGCGCGACCGCCGCGCGGAGCTGAGCCTCGCGGGATCGGTTCGAGCTCCGCTCGCAGCCCGCGCAGCGGCCCTGGGCCAGCCGCGCGAGCCGGTGATATCTTCCGACTCCATGTCCGAGCTGGACGCAACGCCCGGCGGGCCGATCCTTCGCGTCGGTCTGGTGCAGCTCGCCTGCGGCGAGGATCCCGTGCAGAACCTCGCGCGCAGCGTCGCGGCCGCCGAGGACGCCGCGCGTCGCGGCGCGCAGGTGATCTGCCTGCAGGAGCTGTTCCGCTCGCAGTACTTCTGCCAGGCCGAGGACCCCGCGCGTTTCGATCTCGCGGAGCCGATCCCCGGACCCAGCACCGAGGCGCTCTCCAAGCTCGCAGCGCGCCACGGCGTCGCGATCCTGGCCTCGCTCTTCGAGCGCCGCGCGGAGGGCCTCTACCACAACACGACGGCGCTGCTCGACGAGTCGGGCGCGATCGCGGGCCTCTACCGCAAGATGCACATCCCGGACGACCCGCTCTACTACGAGAAGTTCTACTTCGCGCCGGGCGATCTCGGCTTCCGCGCCTTCTCGCTCAAGAGCGCGCGCATCGGAGCGCTCGTCTGCTGGGACCAGTGGTATCCCGAGGCCGCGCGCCTGACCGCACTCGCCGGCGCGCAGCTGCTCTTCTACCCGACCGCGATCGGCTGGCAGTTCGACGAGGCGAGCGCCGTCGACGCCGCGCAGCACGACGCGTGGGAGACGATCCAGCGCTCGCACGCGATCGCGAACGGCGTCTTCGTGGTCGCGGTGAACCGCGTCGGGCGCGAGGGCGAGATCCGCTTCTGGGGACAATCCTTCGTCGCGGACCCCTTCGGCCGCGTGATCGCGCGCGCCCCGGCGGATCGCGAGGAGACGCTCGTCGTCGACTGCGATCTCTCGCTGATCGAGCAGACGCGGCGCCACTGGCCCTTCCTGCGCGACCGCCGCATCGACGCCTACGCCGAGCTCTCGCGCCGCTTCCGGGACTGAGGCCGCGCCCTCGCGCGATGCACGACGCCTCGCTGCGCTGGCCCGCCGAATGGGAGCCCCATGCGGCGACCTGGCTCGTCTGGCCGCAGAATCCCGAGACCTGGCCGGGCCGCCTCGAGGACGCGCGGCGCGAGTACGCGGTCTTCGTGCGCGAGCTCGCGGCGCGGGAGCCGGTCGAGCTGATCGTCGGAACGGCGGAGATCGAGGGCGCGGCGGCCGCGCGGCTGCGCGCGGCTGGCGCCGACCTCGCGCGCGTGCGCTTCCACCGGATCCCGACGAACGACGCCTGGATCCGCGACTCGGGACCCACCTTCGTCCACGCGGCCGATGGCAGCGCGCGGCCGATCGCGTTCGGCTTCGACTCCTGGGGCGGGAAGTACCCACCCTACGATCTCGACGAAGCGCTGCCAGAGCGCGTCGCGCGCGCTCTCGGACTCGAGACGGCGCGGCCCGGCTTCGTGCTCGAGGGAGGCAGCATCGAGGGCAACGGCCGCGGCAGCGTGCTCACGACCGAGAGCTGCCTGCTCAACCCGAACCGCGAGGCGGCCGGGCGCACGCGCGAGCAGATGGAGGCGCGCCTCGCGCGCTGGCTCGGCGCGCGGCAGGTGCTGTGGCTCGGCGACGGCATCGCCGGCGACGACACCGACGGCCACATCGACGATTTCGCGCGCTTCGTCGAGCCGGATCTGATCGCCGTGGCCCAGGAGCCCGATCCGGGCGACGCCAACCACGCGCCGCTCGCGGCCGCGCGGAAGCGCCTGCGCTCGCTGCGCGATCCGGAGGGAAAGCCCTTTCGGATCGCCGAGCTGCCGATGCCGCCTCCCCATCGGGTCGACGCCGCGCGCTGCCCCGCGAGCTACGCGAACTTCTACCTCGCAAACGGGGTCGCGCTGGTGCCGACCTTCGGCGCGAGAAGCGACGCGCGCGCTCTCGCGATCCTGGGCGAGCTGCTCTCCGGGCGCGACGTCGTCGGCGTTCCGGCCGGCTGCCTCGTCGTGGGCCTCGGCACCCTGCACTGTCTCTCGCAGCAGCAGCCGGAGCCCCGCGTCAGCGCCTGAAGCGGGCCGTTCCCTCGCCGCGCCGGATTCGTTACAAAGTGCCCGCGTCGCCCGCCCGGCCGGGCCGGGCCTCGATCCGGCCGGTCGCGCTCTCGAGGGATCCAAACGCATGGAAGTCCTACGCCACGACCTGGTCATCGTCGGGGGAGGTGCGGCCGGACTGCGCGCCGCGATCGCCGCCTGCGAGCTGGACCCGCGGCTCTCGGTGGCTCTGGTGTCGAAGGTCTACCCGATGCGCAGCCACACCGTCTCCGCCGAGGGTGGAGCGGCCGGCGTCGCGCGCGAGGACGACAGCCTCGAGATGCACGGCTTCGACACCGTGAAGGGCTCGGACTTCCTCGGCGACCAGGACGTGATCCAGTACTTCGTCGAGGAGGCGCCGAAGGAGCTCACGCGCCTCGAGCACTGGGGCTGCCCCTGGAGCCGCAACGAGGACGGCAGCGTCGCGACGCGCGCCTTCGGCGGCATGACCACGAAGCGCACCTGGTACGCGACCGACAAGGTCGGCTTCCACATGCTGCACACGCTCTTCCAGCACTCGCTCCGCCATCCGCAGATCGTGCGCTACGACGAGCAGTTCGTGACCCGCCTCGCGATCGAGAACGGCGCGGCGCGCGGCGTCGTCTCGCTCGACATGCGCGAGGGCGTGGTGCGCGTGATCCAGGGCCGGGCGGTGATCCTCGCCACCGGCGGTGCGGGCAAGTGCTTCCCCTTCACGACCAACGGCAACATCAAGACCGGCGACGGCATGGCGCTCGCCTACCAGGCAGGCGTGGCGCTCAAGGACATGGAGTTCGTCCAGTACCACCCGACGGGGCTGCCGGGCACTGGCATCCTGATCACCGAGGCCGCACGCGGCGAGGGCGGGCATCTCAAGAACAAGGACGGCGAGCGCTTCCTCGTCACACGCGACTACGGGGTCGGGCAGAAGGCCGAGCTCGGTCCGCGCGACATGATCTCGCGCGCGATCATCCAGGAGATCGAGGCCGGACGCGGTCTCGCGGGACCGGACGGCGAATACGCGAACCTGGATCTCACCCACCTCGGCGCCGACGCGATCCAGAAGCGCCTGCCGATGGTGCGCGAGCTCTCGATGCTCTACATCGGCGTCGATCCGATCCAGGCGCCGATCCCGGTGCGGCCCGTCGTGCACTACATGATGGGCGGCGTCGACACGGACATCGACGGTGCGACCTCGATTCCCGGTCTCTACGCGGCCGGAGAGGTGGCCTGCGCTTCGCTGAACGGCGCCAACCGCCTCGGCTCGAACTCGCTCACCGAGTGCCTCGTCTTCGGTGCGCGCGCGGCCCGGCACGCGGCGCAGTACAGCAAGGGAACGAGCGACGTTCCCGAGGCGACCTTGCGGCGCTTCGGCGAGGAAGAGCGCGCGCGGCTCGACGCGCTGCGGGGCAAGCGCGGCGGCGAGCGGATCTCGGCGCTGCGCCGCGAGATGAACGCCGCGATGGAGGCCGGCTGCGGCGTCTACCGCAGCGAGGAGAGCATGGCGCAGTGCGTGAGCGCGCTCGCGGCGCTGCGCGGGCGCTTCGCGGACCTGCGGGTCGACGACAAGAGCCGCGTCTTCAACACCGAGATCCTCGCGGCGATCGAGCTCGGCAACATGCTCGAGGTGGCCGAGTCCGTGGCGGTCTCGGCGCTCGCGCGCAGGGAATCGCGCGGGGCGCACACGCGCCGCGATTTCCCGGTGCGCGACGACCTGAACTTCCTGCATCACACGCTCTGCCTGCGGCAGGGCGCGGGGGCGCCGCGCCTCGACAAGAAGAGCGTGACGCTCGGCAAGTGGATCCCCGAGGAGCGGAAGTACTGAGATGAGCGAGGTCAAGACCCGGAAGTTCGTGGTGCAGCGCTTCGATCCCGACGTGGACCAGGCGCCGCGCGAGCAGAGCTACGAGGTGCCCTGCCAGCGCAACTGGAAGGTCCTCGACGCGATCAACTTCATCAAGGACGAGCTCGACGGGACACTCTCGCACCGCTGGTCCTGCCGCATGGCCGTGTGCGGCAGCTGCGGCATGAACGTCGACGGCGTGCCGACCCTCACCTGCAAGAAGCCGGTCGACGAGCTGCCGGACGTGGTCACGGTCGAGCCGCTCTCGAACTTCCCGGTCGTGCGGGATCTCGTGGTCGAGCTCGAGGGCTTCATGGAGAAGCTCACGAAGGTGAAGCCCTTCATCCTGCGCGCGAAGGAGCGCGCGGTCGAGGAGGGCACCCACCGCCAGTCGCCCGAGGAGCTCGAGGAGTTCAAGCAGTTCAGCCTCTGCATCAATTGCATGCTCTGTTATGCGGCCTGCCCGGTCGTCGCGAACGAGCCGGAGTTCCTCGGCCCCGCGGCAATTGCGCTCGGCCACCGCTACAACCTCGACTCGCGCGACGAGGGCGCGGCGGAGCGCAACGAGATCTTCCGCGGCGAGGGCACGGTCTTCTCGTGCTCGTATGCGAACGAGTGCAGCGAGGTCTGCCCGAAGCACGTGGATCCGGCCGCGGCGATCAACCAGGCCAAGTTCGGCGCGGTGATCGACTGGGCAAAGCACCTGGTCCTGCCGCGCGGAGGCAAGTAGCGCCATGGCGCGAGACGCTCATCCGCAGGCGATGCAGCCCCACGAGCCCGGGCGCACGCGCACGGCACCGCCGAAGATGCCGGCGCAGTTTCCCTTCGCCGGGAACTACAGGTCCTACATCCTCTTCGATGCGACCGGCCTCGTCTATCTGCTGGCGGGCCTGGTCGCGCTGCGCGTCGTGTGGGCGCTCGGAACGGGCCCCGAGGCCTGGGCGCGCGTGCAGGCGCAGCTCTCCCACCCGCTCTACGTGCTCTTCCACCTCGTCGCGCTCGCGGCCGTCTGCTTCGTCGCGGTGCGCTTCTTCCGCCTGTTCCCGAAGGCCCAGCCGCCGCGCATCGGACCCGCGAAGCCGCCGCCCGCGCCGGTGATCCTGGCCGGACTCTACGGCGCCTGGATCGGCCTGACCCTGCTGCTCGTCGCGATCCTCTCCGGAGGGCTCTTCGGATGAAGCACTTCCTGCTCAAGATCGAGCCGATCGTGTGGCTGCTCTTCGGCCAGGGCATCCTGATCGGGACGATGCTGCTCACGGGCTGGATCCTCGTCGTCGGGCTCGCCGTGCCCCTCGGCATCGTCGCTCCGGATGCGCTCGCCTACGAGCGGGCGCACGCGCTCGCGTCGAACCCGGTCGGTCGCCTGCTGCTCGCGGCGCTCTGCGCGCTGCCGCTCTGGAAGGGTGCGCACCACCTGCGCTCGCTCTCGATCGATTTCAACGGCGGGGGCCGCGATGCGGCGGTCGCGAGTGCGCTCTACCTGATCGCCGCGCTCGGAAGCGTCCTCGCGATCGTCGCGGTGGTGCGGCTCTAGGCGCGCGCTCCGCTGCGGCTCGGGCCCGCCCGGCGCTGCACGCGCACGTGCAGCAGCCTCCGGAACTCCGCCTCGCCACTGGCCTTCGCCGCGCTGCGCCGCGGCTCTGCACGCGCCGCGCGCGTCGGGGCCGACACCGCTCCTTGACACCCCCCGATCCGTGAAAAAGCTTCGATGCGTCAACGAGAGCCGCGCGAGAGCCGGGGAGGCCGCGCGCTGGGAGTGCTCTCGAGAGGAGGCGCAAGCGATGACGAATCTGGTTCCCTTCTGGTCCGTCGAGCCGGGCTACGGCCGCAGCGGCCTCGATCGCCTGATCGACGAGCTGTGGCAGGGCTTTGGCAGTCCGGTCGCGCGCGCGGAGCGCGCCGCGAGCTTCACGCCCCGCATGGACGTGGAAGAGACCGAGGACGCGATCCGCATCACCGCGGAGCTCCCTGGGCTCGAGGACAAGGACTTCGAGGTTTCGCTCGAAGGCGACGTCCTGAGCATCAAGGGGGAGCGGCGCGAGGAGCGCAAGCAGGAGCGCAAGGGCTTCTACCACGCGGAGCGGCTCGCCGGGTCCTTCCGGCGCGCGCTGCGGCTGCCCTTCGAGCCCGCGCCCGAGGCGCTCGAGGCGAGCTACAAGAACGGCGTGCTGACGGTGACGGTGCCGAAGCCCGAGGAGAAGTCCCGCGTGCAGGCGATCCCGGTGACGACCGCATAGCACCTGGAACGCCAGGTCCGGGCGCCGGCAGAGCCGGCCCGGTCGGAGCAGGGCGAGGCGGGGAGCAGGGGGCTGCTCTCCGCCTCGTGCTGCGTCAGGACTTCGCGTCGTGGAAGATCACGCCGAGCGCGAGGCGCCGGCCGCGCCGCACGGTCGATACGCCGTGGCGCATCTCCGCGCGCGCGAAGCCGCGCGCGCTCGCGACCGGGCGTTCGCGCGTCGGGAACACGATCGCCTCGCCCTGGCAGAGCGCGATCGCGTCTGCGCGCGACTGCATGCGCGCGCGCCGTTCGAGCAGCAGGAATTCGCCGCCCTCGAAGTCGCGCTCTGGCCGCGAGAGCAGCAACGTGAGCTGGAGCGGGAACGCCAAGGTCCCGTAGAGATCCTGGTGCAGCCGGTTGTAGCCGCCCGCCTCGTAGCGCAGCATGAGCGGTGTCGGCTGTGCCTGTCCCGCAGCGGCGCAGTCCCGGAGGAACGCCGGCAGGCCCGCCGGGAAGCGTCCCGGCGCCCGCAGGCGTTCCTGCCACTCGTTCGCGATGCGCGCGAGGGCCGGATAGAGTGCGCGCCGCAGCGCCGCGACGCGGGCCGGCAGCGGAGCGGCGAAGTACTGGTACTCGCCCACCCCGAAGCCGTGGCGCTCCATCTCGACCCGCTTCCGGAAGTGGCGGGGCACCGCGTAGAGCGCGGCCAGCTGGCCGCACTCGCGCGGAGTCAGGAGTCCCGGGATCCGCGCGAAGCCGGAGCGGTCGAGCTCGCGGCCGAGCGCTCGCGCGTCGATGGCCGCGACGCGGCCCTCGATCGATGCGGTCTTCGAGCCCGCCACGCGGGCAGGGTAGCCGGAGCGGTTACACTGCCGGACTTCGCGATCCGGTGGAGTGCCGCGATGAACTTTGGCTTCAGCGAGGAGCAGGAGTTGCTGCGCGCCGAGCTGCGCAAGTTCCTCGATCAGCACGCCCCGCTCGAGGCGGTCCGCAAACAGGTCCTCCTGCCCGACGGCTTCGATCGCGCGCTGTATGCGCAGATGTCCGAGCTCGGCTGGGTCGGGCTCGCAGTCGCCGAGGAATACGGCGGCGCGGGGCTCGGCACCGTGGATCTCGTCGTCGTGCTCGAGGAGACCGGGCGCAGCCTGTTCCCGTCGCCCTTCGTCGCGTCGCAGCTCGCGATCGCGGCGATCCAGCGCTTCGGCAGCGCCGAGCAGTGCGCGCGCTGGCTGCCGGGGCTGGCCTCCGGTGAGCGGCTCGGTGCGCTCGCGCTGCTCGAGAGCTCGGATCGCATGGGTCCGGCCGGCATCGAGCTCGTGGCGCAGAGGAGCGGCGGGAGCCTCGTGCTCAGCGGCGAGAAGCACTTCGCGCTGGATGCGGCGGCCGCGGATCTCTGCGTCGTCGCGTTCCGCGAGGGCCCGCGCGACGACGACCTGCGCCTCGCGCTGCTCGAGCGCAGCGATCCCGGCGTCAGCGCGCGGCGGACGCAGTGCATCGATGCGACCGAGCGCCCGGGCGTGCTCGCGCTCGATCGCGCCCGCGTCGCGCCGGAGCGCGTGCTCGCGAAGGCCGCGGGCGCCGCAGCGCTCGCGTGGCTGCAGGACGCGGGCGCCGTCGCGGTGACCGCCGAGTCGCTCGGTGCGGCCGACGCCGCGCTCGCGCTGACGGTCGGCCATGCGAAGCAGCGCGTGCAGTTCGGCGAACCGATCGGCCGCTTCCAGGGCGTCAAGCACCCGCTCGCCGAGATGTACCTCGACATCGAATCCTGCCGCTCGCTGCTCTACTACGCGGCCTGGGCCCTCGACGAGGGCGAGGCTGCGGCGCCGCTCGCGGTCTCGCGCGCGAAGGCCTACGCGAGCGAGTTCGTTCCGAAGCTCGGCATCGACGTGATCCAGCTGCACGGCGCGATCGGCTACACCGCGGAGTACGACGCGCAGCTCTATCTCAAGCGGGCCAAGTGGATGCGGCCCGCCTTCGGCGACGCGGCCTGGCACTACGAGCGCGTCGCGGGTCTGCTCGGAGGAGCGTGATGGACTTCCGGCTCGAACCCGAAGAAGAGGCCTTCCGCTCCGAGGTCGTGCGCTTCCTCGACGAGAACCTGCCGCCGCCCGCCCAGCGCGACGGCCGTTTCTACGCCGAATGGAACCGCAAGGTGCGCGAACGCCGCTGGGTCGGATTCTCGTGGCCCAGCGAGGTCACCGGGGGCGGCGGCAGCCTGATGCAGCAGGTGATCCTCAAGGACGAGATGGCGAGGCGCCATGCGCCGCCGCTCGGCACCTGCATGATGGGCCTCGCCTGGGTCGGCCCCGCGATCATCCAGTACGGCACCCCCGAGCAGAAGCAGCGCTTCATTCCGGACATCCTCGACAGCAAGGTGCAGTGGTGCACCGGCTACTCGGAGCCCGGCTCGGGCAGCGATCTCGCGTCGCTCGAGTGCCGCGCGCGCCGGGACGGCGACCACTACGTCGTGAAGGGCCAGAAGATCTGGACCTCGATCGCGATGTGGTCGCAGTGGATGATCCTGCTCGTGCGCACGGATCCGGAGCCGCGCGTGAAGCACGAAGGCATCACCTGCCTGCTCGTCGCGATGGACTCGCCGGGAATCCGCGTGCGCCCGATCCAGAACATGGCGGGCGGCGCGGTCTTCGCGGAGGTCTTCTTCGACGACGTGCGCGTGCCGGTCGCGAACCGCCTGGGCGCCGAAGGGCAGGGCTGGCAGGTGACGGTCTCGGCGCTCGCGAACGAGCGCTCGGGCATCGCCGAGGTGCACGCGCTCGTGCGCACGCTCGCGGAGCTGCGCGAGCTGGCCGGCCGCTGCGAGCGCGACGGCCGGCCCGCGCTCGAGGATCCCGAGCTGCGCCGGCGCCTCGCGCGCGCGGACACGCGGATCGAGGCGATGCGGCTGAACGGCATGCGCTTCCTGACCCGACAGCTGCGCGGCGAGCCGCTCGGCAGCGAGACCTCGATCAACAAGCTGCACCGCGCACAGCTCGAGATCGAGCTCGGAGAGCTCGCGCTCGAGCTCGAGGGCAGCCGCGGAGCGCTCGCCGGAGACGACGCCCCCGACGCCGGCCGCTGGCAGCGCATGTCGCTCTCCTGGCCCGAGGTCGTGATCGGCGGCGGCACGCCCAACATCCAGAAGAACATCATCGCCGAGCGGATCCTCGGGCTGCCGAAGGACTAGCGGGTTTGGACCCGCGCCCGCGACCCGAGCCTCCGCTGGTCGTCGCCGTCGTGCCGGTGCGCGACGAGGCGGGCTGCGTCGCGGAGCTCGCGCGGCGCGTGCACGCGGCGGTCGCGAGCGCGAGTGCGCGCTGCGAGATCCTCTTCGTCGACGACGGCAGTCGCGACGGGACCGCCGAGCGGATCGCGGAGCTGCGCGCGGCGGACCCGACGCTCAAGTCGATCCATTTCACGCGCAGCTTCGGCCACCAGGCGGCGCTCAGCGCGGGGCTGCGCTTCGCGCGCGCCGACGCGGTGGTCACGCTCGACGGCGACCTGCAGCACCCGCCCGAGCTGCTGCCGCAGCTGATCGACGCCTGGCGCGCCGGGGCCGACGTCGTGCACACGGTGCGCCAGGGCCCCCCGGGCCGCCCCGGCTGGAAGGAGCGCGCGGGCCGGCTCTTCTACGCGTTCCTCGCGCGCATCAGCGCGACGCCGATCGTGCCCGCGGGCGCCGATTTCCGCCTGCTCGACGGCCGCGTGGTCGCGGCGCTGAACGAGCTCGAGGAGCACTTCGTCTTCGTGCGCGGACTCGTGCCCTGGCTCGGCTTCCCGGAGACGCGCGTGGAGTACCGCCCGGAGCCGCGCTTCGCAGGCCACACCAAGTACCGGCTGCGCCCGATGCTGCGCCTCGCGCTCGACGGGATCCTCTCGTTCTCGGTGCTGCCGCTGCGCGTGATCGGTCTGCTCGGCGCCGCGACCGCGCTCTTCGGCGTGCTCTTCGGGATCTTCGCGCTCGTCGCACACGTCGCGGGCCGGGTCGAGGCGAGCGGGTGGACCTCGATCGTGGTCCTGATCCTGATCTTCGGCGGGGTGCAGCTGCTCTCGCTCGGCGTCGTGAGCGAGTACGTCGGCCGCACCTACGAAGAGGTGAAGCGCCGTCCGCGCTACGTGATCGACCGGATGCAGGGCATCGAGTGGCGCTGAGCTGCCGCGTCTGCGGCGGGCCCGAGCTCGCCGCACGGCTGCACAGGGCGGAGGTCCCGATTCTCTTCTGCGGCCGCTGCGGCACGGCCTGCTGGCTGCCCGAAGCCGGCTTCCGGGCGGCCTCGCTCTACGACGCGCGCTATTTCGAGGGCGGCGATCGGGCGGCCGGCTACGACGACTACGCCGCGCTCGAGCCGGCGCTGCGCGAGACCTTCGCGCGGCGCGTGCGCGCGCTCGGCGCGCCGCGCGCGGGTGCGCGCCTGCTCGACCTCGGGCCGGCCTTCGGCTACGCGCTCGATGCGGCGCTCGCGCAGGGCTGGCGCGCCTTCGGCCTCGAGATCTCGCCTGCCGCGGCCGCGCGCGCGGCCGCCGGAGGGCGCGCTGTCGCGCTCGGCGACGCGCAGCGCATCCCCTTTGCCGACGCGAGCTTCGACGCGCTGACGCTCTGGGACGTGCTCGAGCATCTGCCCGATCCGCACGCCGCGATGGCCGAGATCGCGCGCTGCCTGCGTCCGGGCGGGCTCCTCGCGCTCTCGACCGGCGACGTGCAGAGCTTCGTCGCGCGCGTCTCGGGCGCGCGCTGGCACCTCTACACGCTGCCGGAGCACCTGTTCTTCTACAGCCGCGAGGGCTTGCGGCGGCTCTGCGCGGCCCACGGGCTGTGCGTGCGGAGCCTGCGCGCGGAGGGCGCGCGCTACCCGCTCGGCTACCTCGTGGAGCGCCTGCGCAAGAGCTTGCTCGGGAGGGCCGCTTCCGGAGCCGCGCGCTGGCCTGGCGCGGCGCTCGTGGTCCCGGTCAATCTCTTTGACGTGGTCACATTGCACGCGGTGCGCGAGGGAGGAAGGAGCTGATGCCGGAAGCCGCCGGGGCGCGGCGCGCGCGCATCGAGGCGACGCTGCGCGCGGCGCTCGCCGCGACGCACGTCGAGCTGGTCGACGAGAGCCATCTGCACCTGGGGCATGCCGGAGCGGCCTCGGGCGGCGGGCACTTCCGCGCGCTCGTCGTCTCGCCGCGCTTCGAGGGGCTGAGCCGGGTCGCGCGCCAGCGCCTCGTCTATGCGGCGCTCGCGGAGCAGATGGGTGGAGCGATCCACGCGCTCGCGATGCGCACGCTCACGCCGGACGAGTGGCAGCGCGCCGGCTCCACTCCGGGCTAGAGCAGCAGCGCGAGCCAGTCCTTGAGCGGCAGCGTGAAGCCCGCGGCATTCCGGTGGCCGCCGCCGCCGTAGCGCTGCGCGAGGGAGCCGACGTCGAGTTCGCCGATCGAGTAGATCGAGACGTCGACCCGGTCCGCGACGAGCCGGTAGACCGCGCCCCAGGGCCGGCCATAGCTCGCGCGCGACGCGAGCTCGTGCCCGATCTGCGAGCGCAGGCGCTGTGCGTTCACGACCTCGATGCGGCGCTCGTCGAGCAGGATCGGATGCGCGTGGGCGAGCGCGCGCGCGACCTCGATCCGATTCGCGCGCAGGATCGGCGCGCCCTCGCGCACGAGCTCCTCGACCGGGCGCTCTGCGAGCTCGTCCCAGCGCTCGAAGTCGAGCGCGAAGGATCCGAGCGCGGCGTTGAACTCCTCGGAGGAGGACAGCGCCCAGGCCCAGAGATCCTGGTCCTCGACATAGCGCAGCAGCGCGGGCGGCTCGGCGCCTCCGTGGAAATAACGCCACGCGAGCATCGCGCCCGAGCGCGTGAGATCGAAGTGGATCAGGTGGCCCTCGGCCTCGAGCTGGTTCTGGAGCCCCGGCTCGGCGCCGACGCGGTCGCGCGCGGTGACGTGGTGATCGAGCACGACGAGCTGCGCGGCGACCTCGCCGAGCCGGCGCAGGTCGTCGTTGCGAGGGCAGATGTCGGCGAAGATCGCGATGCCGCCGTCGACGGAGCCGACGTCGAGGCGCTCGTCGTGTCCGATCGGGAGGTAACGCGCCGTGTCGCCCCAGGCGCGGCGCGCGGCCCAGGCGGCGCCGAAGCCGTCCGGGCAGCTCGCGTGGTAGAACAGGTTGCGCGTCACCTCCGCACGGTAGCACCGCGGGCTGCGCAGCTATCTTCGCGGCTTTCCGATCCCGGGATCCACGTGTTCGAAACCGCCCCTCACACCGCGCTCGCCGTGCGCGAGCTCGCGCGCGGCTCTGGCCTCGGGCCGGGGTCCTGCGCGCGCTCGCGCTTCGATGCGCACTTCGCGCCCTGGCGCGACGCGGCCTGCCCGTGGCTGCTCGAGAGCGCGCTCGCGCACCCGCGCCTCGGCCGCTTCAGCTTCGCGGGTGCGGACCCCTATCTCGTGCTGCGCGCGCGCGGGCGGAAGATCTCGCTCACGTGGCGGCGCGCGCCGATTCCGGGCACGCGCGTGGGCACGGCCCGACTCGAGGCCGATCCGCTCGAGTGCCTGCGCGCGTTCCTGCCGCGCGTCGACGCGGGAGCCGCGCAGGTCCCGCTGCCCTTCGCCGGCGGCGCGGTCGGCTATCTCGGCTACGAGCTCGGTCTCTCGCTCGAGGGCATCGCGCCCTCGCAGGTCGACGACCTCGGTCTTCCGGACCTCGTGATGCTCTTCGTCGATCGCGTGCTCGCCTTCGATGCGGAGGCGCCCGCTCTCTACGCCTGCGGTCTCGGCTTCGGGCGGAGCGAAGGCGAGGCGCGGCGGGCGGCGGAGCACGCCGCCGCGGAGCTCGAGCGCGGACCGTCCCGGGAGGCGCTCGCTCCCGCGCCTGCGGGCGCGGAGCCCGCGCGGCCCTGCAGCGGCTCCGACCCGGCGGAGCGGGAGCGGCACGCGAAGGCCACCGAGGCGATCCTGCGCGAAATCGCGGCCGGCGAGGTCTACCAGGCCTGTCTCACGCGGCGCGTCTCGCGCGCGTGTCGCGCGCAGCCCTTCGCGCTCTACCAGGCGCTTCGGCGCGAGAACCCCGCGCCCTTCGCGGCCTGGCTCTCGCTGCCGGAGCTCTGCATCGCGGGCAGCTCGCCCGAGCGCTTCCTCGGGCTCGACGCGGGCGGCCGGGTCGAGAGTCGGCCGATCAAGGGCACGCGCCCGCGCGGTCGCACGCCGGAGGCGGACGCGGCGCAGCGCGAGGCGCTGCGCCGCTCCGAGAAGGATCGGGCCGAGAACCTCATGATCGTCGACCTCGTGCGCAACGATCTCGGGCGCGTCTGCCTCCCGGGCAGCATCTCGGTGCCCGAGCTCTTCGCGCTGGAGCCCTACGCGGGCGTGTTCCAGCTCGTCTCGGCGGTGCGCGGCCAGCTCGCTCCGGGCCGCGACGCGGTCGATCTGATCCGCGCCGCGTTCCCGCCCGGCTCGATGACGGGCGCGCCGAAGATCGCCGCGATGCGGCTGCTCGCCTCGCTCGAATCACTCCGGCGCGGGGTCTACTCGGGCGCGCTCGGATACCTCGACGCGCGCGGCGGGATGGACCTCTGCGTCGTGATCCGCACGCTGCTGCTGCAGCGCGGAGTCGCCTACCTCCACAGCGGCGGGGGCATCGTGGCCGACTCCGATCCCTCCGCCGAGTGGCAGGAGAGCCTCGACAAGCTCGCGCCGCTCCTGGCCGCGCTCGATGCCCTCGACGCGGCGGACGCTCCGGCTTGAATGCCCGGCGGCGTTCTGGGAAGCTCCCCGCTCCGCGCATCCGGCGCGCGCCGGATCGCGAGCCTGGGCCGCTTCGGAGGTGACCCGCATGACCCGCGTTCCCGTGCTGCGGGAGCTCGACGACGGCGTGCTGCTGCTCACGCTGAACCGGGCGGAGAAGAAGAACGCCTTCGACGACGCGCAGTGGGACGGCCTGCGCGATGCGCTGCGCGCGGCGGCCGCCGATCCGGCCGTCGCCTGCGCGGTCGTGACCGGCGCGGGCGGCGACTTCTCCGCGGGCCAGGATCTCGGCTCCTTCGGCCGCGCTGCGGCGCCGCGCGCGGACGGTCGGGCGAACGGCTACCCGGGCTGCATGGAGGCGCTGATCGCCTTCGACAAACCCCTGCTCGCCGCGGTGCGCGGAGTCGGCGTCGGCATCGGCGCGACCTTCCTCTTCCACTGCGACATCGTCTACGTCGGCGCGAGCGCGCGCCTGCGCCTGCCCTTCGTGAGCCTGGGCCTCGTGCCCGAAGGCGCGAGCAGCTTCATGCTCGCCGCCGTGATCGGAGCGCGGCGCGCAGCCGAGCTCTTCTACACCGCCGAGTGGATCGACGCGGCGCGCGCGGTCGAGACGGGCATCGCGACGCGCGCGTTCTCGGATTCCGAGGTGCTGCCCGCAGCGCTCGCGAAGGCGCGCGAGATCGCGCGCCACCCGGTGCGCGCGCTGCAGGAGACCAAGCGCACGCTGCTCCTCGCGCGCGCGCCGGGCATCGAGGCCGCGCTGCGCGCCGAGGAGCTCGGGATGCGCCAGATGGCGGGCAGCCCGGAGAACGCCGAGGCGATCCGCGCGTTCCTCGAAAAGCGCGCGCCGGATTTCGCGCAGTTCCGGCAGTGACTGCAGCGCAGGCGAGCAACTGGAGGTGATGGCATGGCCACGGGACCGCTCTTGGGCATTCGCGTGATCGAGATCGCCGGCATCGGGCCCGGCCCCTTCTGCGGAATGCTGCTCTCGGACCTCGGCGCGGACGTGCTGCGCGTCGACCGCGCGGAGGTCGCGCGCCGGGGCAGGCCGGAGCGGCCGAATCGCGACGTGCTCGCGCGCGGCCGCCGCAGCATCGCCGTCGACCTGAAGCACGCGGACGGCGTCGCCTGCGTGCTCGAGCTCTGCGAGCGCGCCGACGCGTTGATCGAGGGCTTCCGGCCCGGCGTGATGGAGCGCCTCGGCCTCGGACCCGAGCCCTGCCTCGCGCGCAATCCGGGCCTCGTCTACGGCCGCATGACGGGCTTCGGCCAGGAGGGTCCGCTCGCGCAGGCCGCCGGACACGACATCAACTACATCGCGCTCGCCGGGGCGCTCGCGCCGATCGGCCGCCGCGGCGAGCCGCCGGTGCCGCCGCTCAATCTCGTCGGCGACTTCGGCGGCGGCGGTCTCCTCCTCGCCTTCGGCGTCGTCTGCGCGCTGCTCGAGCGCGCGCGCTCGGGCCAGGGCCAGGTCGTCGACGCCGCGATGGTCGACGGCGCCGCGGCGCTGACCGCCTTCGTGCACGGCATGCGCAACATGGGTGCCTGGAGCGACGAGCGCGGCGTGAACCTGCTCGACGGCGCGGCCCACTTCTACGACGCCTACGAGACGCAGGACGGCAAGTACGTCTCGATCGGCTCGATCGAGGCGCAGTTCTACGCCGAGCTGCTCGAGAAGACCGGCCTCGACCCGAAGTCGCTGCCGCCGCAGATGGACCGCGCGCAGTGGCCCGCGCTGAAGCAGAAGCTGCGCGCGGTCTTTCTCACGAAGACGCGCGACGAGTGGTGCCGGATCATGGAGGGCAGCGACGTCTGCTTCGCGCCCGTGCTCGAGACCGGCGAGGTCGCGGAGCACCCTCACAACAAGCTGCGCGGCACCTTCGTGACGCCCGGGGGCCAGCTCCAGCCCGCGCCCGCGCCGCGCTTCTCGCGCACGCCGGGCGCGATCCAGGGGCCGCCCGTACACGCGGGCGAGCGCGCCGACGAGGCGCTCGCCGACTGGGGCATCCCGGGCGAGCGCGTGCGCAAGCTGCGCGACGCGGGCGCGCTGGCCTAGCGCGAGAGCGCGGCCGCGCATGGCGAGGGTCCCGCCGCTCGAGGGCTTCACGGCTCCCGGCTTCGAGGCCCTGCGCGACGCCTTCGCGCGAAACTTCGCCGAGCGCGGCGAGGTCGGAGCCGCGGTCTGCGTCTACTGGCGGGGCAGGCCGGTCGTCGATCTCTGGGCAGGCGCCGCCGATCGCGAGCGCGGCCGGGCCTGGCAGCGGGACACGCGCGCGCTCGTCTTCTCGAGCACGAAGGGCGTCACGGCCGCGCTGATCCACTGGCTGCTCGAGCGCGGCGTGCTCGCGCTCGAGGCGCCGGTCGCGCGCTACTGGCCCGAGTTCGCGGCCCGCGGCAAGAGCGGGATCACGCTGCGCGACGTGCTCACGCACCGCGCGGGCCTCGCGGCCATCGACGGCGAGCTCACGCTCGAGCAGGTGCTCGCCGGCGCTCCCGTCTGCGCCGCGATCGCGGCCCAGGCGCCGAACTGGCCGCCCGGCAGCGCGCACGGCTACCACGTCCGCAGCTACGGCTGGATCCTCGGCGAGGTCGTGCGCCGCGCGACGGGCACGACGCTTGGCGAGCTCTTCCGCAGGGAGTTCGCCGGACCGCTCGACCTCGATTTCTGGATCGGCCTGCCGGCCGAGCTCGAGCCCAGCGTCGCGACCCTCTACCCGGCACCCGAGCCCGAGCACCCCGAGGCGCTCGCGCTGCGCGAGCGCTTCCTGGGGCCGGACACGCTGCTGGGCCGCGCGCTCGCCGGGCCCTCCAATCTCTTCTCCTACGGCGCGATGTGGAACACGCGCGCGCTGCACGCGGCCGAGATGCCCTCCTCGAACGGGATCGGCAGCGCTCGCGCGCTCGCGCGCTTCTACGCGGCGCTCGTCGGCGAGGTCGATCGCGTGCGCCTGCTGCGGCCCGAGACGCTCGCCCGCGCGATCCGGCCCGAGGTCGAGGGCCCCGACCGCGTGATCCAGCTGCCGACCCGCTTCGGTCTCGGCTTCATGCTGCCCCCCGCGCTCTGCCCGGGCTCCGCGCCGACCGCCTTCGGCCACGCGGGTGCGGGCGGCTCGCTCGGCTTCGGCGATCCCGCGGCGGAGCTCGGCTTCGGCTATGTCATGAACCAGATGCAGCTCGGGCTCGCGGGCGACGAACGCGCCGCATCGCTCGTCGCGGCGCTCAGGCGCTGCTGTCCCGGGCCACCCGCTCCGCCAACAGCAGCGTGAGCTTCTTGCGGTCGATCTTGCCGCTGTCCGTGAAGGGCAGCTCCTCGCGCGGGTAGAAGTAGAGGTGCCTGGGCAGCTTGTAGGCCGCGAGCTCGGCGCGCAGCAGCCCGCGCAGCGCCTCCGCATCGAGTGCGGCGGCTCCCTCCGCGGGCACGATCGCCGCCGCGACGTTCTGGCCGCGCGTCGGGTGCGGGATGCCGACCACGAAGGAGGACTGCACGCCCGGCAGCTGGTCGAGCACGATCTCGACCTCGCGCGGCGTCACGTTCGCGCCGCCGGTCTTGATCATCTCGCCGAGCCGCGCCTGGAAGTAGAGCAGGCCCTCGGCGTTGAAATGGCCCACGTCGCCCGTGTGGTAGAAGCCGTCGGCGTCGAAGACCTCCTCGCGCTCGCGCTTGTAGAGGCCCTGCATCAGGCTGTAGCCGCGCACGCAGATCTCACCCGGGGTTCCGGGCGGCAGCGTCGCGCCCGTCTCCGGGTCCACCACCTTGTGCTCGACGCCGGGCACCGAGCGGCCGAAGGACCCGCGCTGGTGCTCGGGCAGGTCGACGTCCATGCGGTCGATCGTGTGCGGGCCGCAGGTCTCCGTCATGCCGAGCGAGTTCGCTCGCATCTCGGGGGCGCGGCGCACGCCCTGCAGCGCGTCCAGCAGATTGCCGAGGCGCAGCGAGGAGAGGTCGCGCGTCCTGAAGTCCGGATGGCTCGCGAGCGCCTGGATGTACTGCGGCCAGGCGCCGCCGATCGTCACGCGCTCGCGCTCGAGCATCGCGAGCGTCGCGCTGGGCTCGAAGTGGGTCTCGCAGACCAGCGCATAGCCGACGTCCATCGCGGACACGAAGGTGAAGACGAGGCCGCCGACCCAGAAGAAGGGCATCGGGGCCCACATCCGGTCGTCCGCCACCGCGTCGCGGAACTGGTTCGTGTTCACGGCGTGGCGCACGACGCTGCCGTGGCTGTGGACCGCGCCCTTCGGCTCGGCGGTGCTGCCCGAGCTGTAGACGATCACGAGCGGGTCGGCCGGGCTGACCTGCTCCTCGACGCGCGCGAGGAACTCCGCGTCGAAGGCCGAGCGCGCTCCTCCGGCGACGAAGTCCTCCGAGCGCTCCGCGAATCCGCGCAGGCTCTTGCCCCACACCACGACCTGGCGCAGGTAGGGCAGCTCGGGCGCGACCAGCGCGCCCGGGCGCTGGCCCGCGAGCGAAGGCGCAGCGCTCTCGAGGCGCTCGAGGTAGTCGTTGCCGAGCAGCTGGTCCCAGCACAGGAGCGTGTGGACGTCGGCGTGGCGCAAGACCCAGCCGAGCTCGCGCGCCTTGAAGAAGGTGTTGATCGGGATCGCGAGCGCGCCGATCCGCGCGGCCGCGAGGAACGCGACGCCGAAATCCGGCCCGTTCGGCATCAGCACGCCGACCCGCGTGCCCTTGCCGACTCCGCGCGCGAGCAGCGCGCGCGCGAGCTGCGCCGATTCGGCGGCGGCGGCGCGGTACGAGAGCCGGCGCTCGCCCAGCGTCAGGAAGATCCGGTCGCCGTGCTTCGCTGCGGCGCGGCGCAGGAGCTCGGGCAGCGTCGGCGGAAAGTCGGGAAAGGCCATGCGCCCCTGGTCTATACCACGCAGGCCTGCGGCTGCCGCAATTGACCCGCGCGAGCGGTCGGCGGACAATGCACGCCGCGCGAGCGCAGCGAGGTGCATGCTTTGGAGTTCGAATGGAACCCGGAGGACCGGGCCTACCGCGAGGAGCTGCGGCGATTTCTCGACGAGGTCCTGCCTCCCGACTGGGACGAGATCGCGAAGGGCGGTCCCGGCAGCGACGAGCAGGCCGCGTTCTCGCGCAGCTTCTGCGCCGCGATGGCCGAGCGCGGCTGGCTCACGCAGCACTGGCCGAGCGCCTACGGGGGAAGGGACGCGACGCCCTGGCGCCACGCGATCGTCGGCGAGGAGATGTGGATGCGCGGCGAGCCGCGCGGCGCGCAGTACATGAACGTCAACTGGATCGGTCCGACGATCATGCGCTACGGCAGCGAGGAGCAGAAGGCGCTGCACCTGCCGCGTATCTCGCGCGGCGACGTGCTCTGGTGCCAGGGCTTCTCGGAGCCCGAGGCGGGCTCGGACCTGGCCGCGCTGCGCACGCTCGCGATCCGCGACGGCGGCGACTACGTCGTGAACGGCTCGAAGATCTGGACCTCCTACGTCGACAACGCGGAGTTCTGCTTCCTCGTCGTGCGCACGGATCCCGCCTCGAAGCGCAACCGCGGGATCTCGGTGCTGCTCTGCGAGCTCGAGCTGCCCGGGATCGAGATCCGCGAGATCCCGGCGGTCGTCGGCGATCGCTACTTCCACGAGGTCTTCTTCACGAACGTGCGCGTGCCGGTCGGCTGCCGGCTCGGGCCCGAGCACGAGGGCTGGGACGTGGTGACCTATGCGCTCGCCTACGAGCGCGTCGGCGCCGCGCGCTATGCGCGCGCGGCGCTCACGCTCGACGCGCTCGCGCGCGAGGCCGGCCGCCGCGGCCTGCTCGACGATCCGAGCCTGCTCGAGCGCATGGGCGCGGCGCGTGCGACGGTCGAGGCCGCGCGGCTCCTGACCTACAGGGTGATCGACCTGCGCGCGCGAGGCAGCGCGCCGACCGCGGACACCAACCTCGCGCGCGTCGCGGGCACCTGGGCCGAGCGCGCGGTCTCGGATCTCGCGCTCGAGATCTGCGGCGCCGACGCGCTCGAGTACGGGAACTTCGGCGAGTCCTACTACCGGATGGCGATGACCGCGGGCGTCGCGGTGGGAACCACCGAGGTGAACCTGAACCTCGTGGCCGGCCGCCATCTCGAGCTGCCGCGCGAGTGAGCGCGGCCCTGCAGGCGGCGGCGCGGCTGCCGCCTGCAGCGCTGCGGCGCCGAAGGGAGTCGACCGGATTGGACTTCGAGCTCTCCGACGATCAGCGCGCGATCCTCGAGGCGGTCGAGGCGCTGCTCGCGCAGCGCGCGGGGGCCGCGCGCGCGATCGCGCTCGAGCGCAAGGGCGGCTGCGATCTCGAGCTCGAGGCCGCGCTCGCGGACGCGGGCTTCCTCGAGGTCGCGATCGGCGAGGAGACGGGCCTGCTCGAGGCGGTGCTCGTCGTCGAGGCGGTCACACGCGCGGCGGGCGTCGTCTCGATCGGCGCCTCCGCGCTGGTCGCGCCCGGAGTCGCGGGCGCTCTTTTGCCCGGGCCGGTCGCGCTCGCGCTGCAGGGGTGCCGCGAGCCCGTGCGCTTCGCGCCGCAGGCGCGCACGCTGCTGCTCGACGCGGGCGACGAGGCGCGCCTGATTCCGCTCGTGCCCGGCGCGAGCGCGCGCGCGATCCGCAGCAACTTCATGCTGCCGCTCGGCCGCTTCGAGTCGCTGCCCGAAGGCGAGAGCCTGGGTCCCGGCTCGGGCGAGCGCCTCCGCCGCTTCTGGCGCCTCGCGCTCGCGGCCGAGTGCGTCGGCGCGATGCGCGCGGCGCTCGACGAGACGGTCGCCTTCGTGAAGCGGCGCCGGCAGTTCGGCCGCGCGATCGGCTCCTTCCAGGCCGTGCAGCACCGGCTCGCCGAGTGCGCGGTGCTGATCGAGGGCAGCCGCTGGCTCGCGCTCGAGGCCGCCGCGCACGGCGCGCAGGCCGAGGCGGTCGCGCTCGCGGCCGCGCACGCGGGCTCGGCTGCGAACCGCGTCTTCGCGGAGACCCACCAGCTCTCGGGCGCAATGGGCTTCACGCGCGAGCACGACCTGCACGTCTGGACGATGCGCCTGCAGGTCCTGCGGCGCGAGCTCGGCGGGACGACGGAGCACCGGCGCGCGGCCGCGCGCGCGCGCTGGCACGGCGCGGAATCGCAGCCCTGAAGCCGATGGCCGACGCGGGCATCGATCTCGCCTTCGACGACGTGCAGCAGGCGCTCTCCGCGGCGATCGAGGAGCTGTGTGCGGACCGCTGCCGCGACGCGGAGGTGCGCGCGGCGGCGGGCCGTTTTCCCGAGGCGCTCTGGCAGCAGCTCGCCGAGCTCGGGGTGCTCGCGCTTGCGACGCCCGAGGGCGAGGGCGGCGCGCTCGAGCTCGTCGCGGTGCTCGAGGCGCTCGGCGCGGCCGCGTTCCCCGGGCCGATCCCGGCGAGCGTCTTCGCCGCGCAGCTCCTGCCCGAGGCCGAGCGCGGCGCGCTCGTGACGGGCCGGCGCGTCGTCTCGGTCGGCGCGGCCGGACTCTTCCCCTTCGCGGCCCGCGCGGACCTGCTGCTCGAGTGCGAAGCCGAGCGCGTGTACCGCGTCGAGGCCAGCGCGCCGATCGAGTCGATCGAGACGCTGGGAGGCGAGCCCTGGGGCCGCCTGCGCAGCCGCCGCGTCGAGGAGCTTCCCGCGCCGGCGCGCGCATTCGCGCTGCACGACCTCGCGATCGCGGCCTACCACGCGGCGCTCGGCCTGCGCCTCGTGCGCGACACCGCCGAGCACGCGCGCGTGCGCAAGCAGTTCGGCCGCGCGATCGGCGAGTTCCAGGCGGTGGCGCACCCGCTCGCGGACTGCCTGATCGAGCTCGAGGCCGCGCAGCTGCTCGCGCGGCGCGCGGCCTGGCACTTCGACCGCGGGCCGGACCCGGCCGGATCGGATCCGGCCGGCGCCGCGGGGACGCTCGAGCTGCGCTGCGCGGCCGGAGCGGCGCGGCTCTCGGCGCGGCGCGCGGGGGTCGCGGCCGCGCACACCTGCCACCAGCTCTTCGGCGCGATCGGAATCACGCTCGAGGGCCCGGTCTTCCACTGCTCGCGGCGCCTGCTCCAGCTCGCGAGTCAGCCGCCCGGCGACGACTCCGCGCGCGCCGCGCTCGAGCAGTCCCTGGCCGCGCTCGAGACCCCGGAGCGCCCAGGCGGCGCCGCGCTGCCCGGGGCTGCGCCGTGAACTTCGCGTTCTCCGCGCGCGAGGAGGTCTTTCGCGGAGAGGTGCGCGAGTTCCTCGGCGACTGGCGCGACCTCGACGCGTTCTTCGGACAGGGGCTCAAGTGGGAGCGCGTGCGGGAGTTCTTCCGCGCGCTCGGCCGGCGCGGCTGGCTCTCGCTCGGCTGGCCTCGCGAGTGGGGCGGCGCGGAGGATCCGCTCGTCTCCGAGTACCTGCTCTGGGAGGAGATCGCGTACGCGCGCGCGGCCCGCAATCCGCTCGCGCCCGGGGTCGTCGCGAAGACGCTCGCGCGCTACGGCAGCGACGCGCAGAAGCGCCGCTGGCTGCCGCCGATCCAGCGCGGCGAGATCCACTTCTCGCTCGGCTACTCGGAGCCCGAATCCGGTTCGGATCTCGCGAGCGTTCGCTGCCGCGCCGTGCTGCGCGGCGACCGCTACGTCGTGAGCGGTCAGAAGTGCTGGCAGTCCTACGCCCAGGACATGGACTACCTCTGGCTGCTCTGCCGGACCGGAGCGCAGGAGAGCCGGGGGCGCGGGCTCACGCTCCTGATCGTGGACCTGAAGGCCGCGGGCGTGCGCGTCGGCGCGCTTCCGACTCTCGACGGCGACCAGCTGAACGAGATCCACCTGGATCGGGTGGAGGTTCCGCTCGACCAGCGCGTCGGACCCGAGGACGGCGCCTGGAAGCTGATGGCCGAGGCGCTCGCAGACGAGCGCCACATCCAATTCCCGCCCGGGCGCGTGCGCCGGGATCTCGAGGAGGTCGTGGCCTGGGCCCGGCGCAGCGGGCTCTGGCAGGACGCCGCGGTCCGGCGGCGCCTGTCCGAGCTCGCGGTCGAGGTCCGGGAGACCGAGGTCTCCGGCCTGCGCGTGCTCGATGCGATGCGCCGGGGCCTCCCGGGCGTCGCCGAGGCCGCCGCCAACAAGGTCCGGCACAGCGTGGTCTGCCAGCGGATCGCGCGCGCGGCGCTCGAGCTCGGGGGACCCGCCGCGCTCGTCAGCGGCGAGCGCGTGGAGCTGCTCTGGCGCCAGAGCCTCTGGGAGACGATCGGGGGCGGGACCTCCGAGATCATGCGCGGAGTGGTCGCAAAGCAGGGGCTCGGGCTCGCGGGTCGGAACTAGGCTCGGACCCGAATCGCTCCGATTGGGAGGCCGAGTTGCCGATGACGCTTTGACGCGCTGCGTCTTGATGCGCTCTTGCGATGCGTCTACTCTGCGGCGCGAATGGATCGCCCGCTCTTCGCCGGCCTGCTCGCGCTCGCGCTCGGCTCGCACTCGTGCGACCTGAGCCGGCTGAGCGCAGCGCCCGCTCCCGAAGCCCGCTACGCGCAGATTCCCGACACCGTGATCGAGAGCCGAAGGCTGGTTCCGCTCGGTCTGACGCCGCTGCCGGTCGAGGTGCGCGCGGTCCGGGAGACGGCCACCGGCCAGGCGCGCGTCTTCGCCGATTTCATCGCGAGCCACCGCACCGGCCTGTCCCAGCGCGAGATCGAGCAGGTCGCGATCACGATCATCAACGAGGCGCACGCGCGCCAGCTCGACCCGACGCTGATCCTGGCCGTCGTCGAGGTCGAGAGCGGCTTCAACAACTTCGCGGTGTCGCCGAAGGGCGCCTGCGGCCTGATGCAGATCCTGCCGGCGACCGGCGAGGCCCTCGCGGACGAACTCGGGATCCGCTGGGTCGGCCGGCGCACCCTCTTCGACCCGGTCGCGAACGTGCGGATCGGCGTCGCCTACCTGCAGGCGCTGCTGCGGCGCTACGGCAGCCCCGAGACGGCCCTCTCGGCCTACAACTGGGGCCCCGGCCGGATCGACGACTTCCTGCGCAGCGGGAGCCGGCTCCCGGTCGCGTACTCGTCGCGCGTCCTGAAGCAGGCCCGCGGCGGCTTCGGCACCCGCCTCTAGCCCCTTTCCCCCTCCGGATCCGCGGAGCCCGCTGCGGCGCGAGCTTTAGCCCGCCGGGCCTCCTCGGGGTCGTGTGCCAGCTCGAGCTCGGAGAGCGCGCCTGCGATCCGGTCGCGCAGCTCCGGCGAGCCCTCGCCCGGCAGCGCCGCGAGCGGCGCGCCGAAGTGCACGCGGAGACGCGCGAAGGGCAGCGGGATCTGCAGCCGGTCCCAGCTGGTCGCGACGCGGAGCCTCGGCGACGCGATCGGAAGCACTGGCACGACCGCCGCCCGACAGCGGAGCGCGAGCGCGGCGATCCCGAGCTCGACGTGGCCGCGCGGTCCGCTCGGCCCATCCACCGCGATCAGCACCGGGCGACCCGAGTCCAGATGCGCAGCGAGCGCCGCGAGCGCGCGGCGGCCCCCCTTCTCCCGGCCCTCGCGCCGCGTCGACGCGCGCAGCGCCGCGACCCCGCACTGCCGCAGGCTCGGCGCGAGCAGCTCGCCATCGCGCGAGCGCGAGAGCAGCGTCGCGAGCTCGGGCTCGTCGGCTGCGACGAGCGCGGCGACCTGGTGCGCGTGCAGCAGCGCGAGCGCGTAGGGACGCCCCTCGCGGCGCAGCGCGGGGCGCGGATCGCCGAGATAGGCGACCCGGCAGCTCGCGCGCAGCGCGCGCAGCAGGAGCGCGATGGCGCGACCCGCCGCGGGTGTCGGCCGCCCGGGCAGGGGCTCGCCGCGGCCGCGCGCGCCGATGCCGCTCTCGGCCCCGCTGCGCCCGGCGCTAGAACGCGTGGTTGAGCCTCAGGATCTCGATCTCGTGCCGCGGCTCGCGGTCCCTGCCGAAGTTCGCGGTGTAGATCGCGATCTCGCGGCCCGTCGGCCCCCAGGCGAAGTCCTGCACCAGCACGCGCAGACTGTTGTCGCCGGTGCGGTTCTTGCTCGTGAGCTGCGTGCGCTGGCCCTCCGCGTCCTGCACCCAGAGCTCGAGCCGCATCGTGTTCGGCCGGTGCGGCCCCATCCGCCAGCCGTAGGGCAGGCTCGAGCGGTAGCCCAGCAAGCTGCCCCAGGGCGAGGGCAGCGCCTGCTCCTCCCAGGTGCGCGGAGAGCGGGAGAGGTTCTCGCGGCTCCCGTCCGCGAGGTCGAAGCGCCAGATCTCGTCGACGAAGCGCTGGAAGCCCCGCGTGTGCGCGAACCAGAGCGTCTGGCCCACGAGCGCCGAAGGCCGCTTGACGCCGGACTCGCCGCGGAAGAGCTCCCTGCGGTTCTCGAGCTGCGCCGGGCCCTCCGCGGGGACGCGCAGCTCCGCCGTGACGATCGTCCAGCCCTGGAAGGGCTCCTCCCGCTTCGAGGCGCGACCCGACACGAGCTCAGCGTCCGGCCGCTGCGCCGGCTCGCGCTGGCTCCAGACCAGGCGCTCGCCCTCCGCCGAGAAGAATGCGGACATCACGCCCTCGAAGCGCCCGAGCGCGATCAGGCGCTCGGCGCGGCTCCCGTCCGCGCGGATCAGCCAGAGATCGTTGTGGATGCCGAAGGGCGGCCGCTCGAAGGCCCCGCCGCCGAACTCCGGGCTGCCGAGCTGGAACACCAGGAACTCGCAGCTCGGGTGCCAGGCCGGGGCCGATCGATAGCCGGCTCCGATGTTCGTCCGCTCGCGGCCCTGGGGCGGCTGCGGCAGGTCCGGCTGGTCGCAGGTCAGGCAGCGCTCTCCCGCGCCGTCGGCGCCGATCACGTGGATCTCGCTCAGCGCGGGGGAATGCTGGCGCGCGAAGGCGATCTGGTTCGAGCCGGCGCACCAGTCGAGGTAGCCGCCGTGCGCGACGAGCAGGCGGCTCGACTCGACCTCGGGCGCCGGGTGCGCGCGCCCGCTCGGAAAGGCGAGGCGGAGCGGCGGCGCGCGGTCGGGACGGAGCAGCGCGCAGCCGACCAGCACGAGGCAGGCCAGCAGCGCTCGAGGAGCGGCGCGCGAATCCAATCGGGCCTCCCGGATGGGCGACGAGTCTATCGCCCGCGCGCGCCCGGATTCGAGGCGGGGGCGCCGCGCCGGATCAGAACTGGCCGCCCACGCGGACGCCGAGCCAGCCATCGCCGGCGCTCGGAAGCAGCTGCAGACCGTCGGGCAGCGGCTGCACGAGCAGCAGCGCCGAGAGGATCGAGATCCCCGCCCCCGCGGCGACGTCCCGGACGTGGTGGTCGCGGGTGTGCACGCGGCTCCACGCGACGAAGCTCGCCGCGCCGAGGGCCGGCAGGCCGACGCGCAGGCCGTAGCGGCGCGTGAGGAAGGAGGCGCCCGCGAAGGCGGCCGCGGTGTGGCCCGACGGGAAGGACTCGCCGCCGCCGTCCGGGCGCCGCGCGTCGATCGAGAGCTTGAGCACGTAGGTGAGCGCGAGGGCGCTGCTGCTCGAGCGCGCGAGCTGTCCCGCGCCCTCCCAGTCGGAGCCCGCAGCTGCCGCGCCGAGTCCGACTGCTGGCAGCGCGAGCTGCAGCACGTCGGCGCCGAGCTCGGCGCCGCTCTTGGCCTGCGCGGGCCGCGCGGTCGCAGCGAGCAGCGCGAGCGCGGCGATTCCCGCGAGCCGCCGGCGCGTCATCGGGGCGCGCGGGCGCTCGCGAGGCTCGCTCCCGCGCTGCGCAGCTGCGCGATCGCGGCCTCGATCGCGAGCGCCTGGGTCTCGTCGTGCCAGCGCGCGACCTCGCGCTCCGGCGCGCGCAGGAAGGTCGATTCGAAGCGGGTCGAAGCGGCGGCGCGGCCGCGCTCGAGCGCCCTCCCCGCCGGCGTGCGGACCTCCCACGCGATCTCGACCTCGAGATCGGCGAGCGAGGGCAGGAGCGGCTGGAGCAGCAGCAGCGAGAGCCCGACCGCGGTGTCCGAGGCGAGGTTGCGCCAGAGGTGGCGGTCGTAGCGCGAGCTCTGCGAGACGGCGATCCACAGGTCCGGCTGGAGCGGCGCGAGCTCGCTGACCGGATACACGACGCCGCGAAACAGCCCGGCCTGCTGGAGCGCTGCCGCGAAGCGCTCGGCGCCGCGGTCCGCCGGCAGCCGCGGGACGCCCTCGCCCTCGCCGCCGCGCGTCACACCGACGAGCAGCGGCAGGCCTGCGCGGGCCTGTGCCGCGGAGGGCGGAGGCGGCGACAGCGCGCGGTAGCGCGCGCTGCATGCCGAGAGGAGGAGCGCGCCCAGGAGCACGCCGAGCAAGAGCGCGCTGCGAGACCCGCAGCCGGACGCGCGCGTCGCGAACCCCCCCACCGCGCCGGACCGTAGCGAAGCCGTCCCGAGCGGCCTACTCGCGCTTCGCCTGGCCGAGCGCCGCGTCCTGCGCGATCAGCGCGAGCACGTCGCTCTGGAAGTGGTCGCGGCTGTGCAGGAACAGGTTGCGCTGCTCCGGCCGCGCCCCGAAGCGCGCCTTCTCGACCGGGCTGCCCATGCCGAAGAAGATCCGCCGGGCGCCGCGCGCCTCCGCGCGGCGCAGCGACTCGTGCATCCACATGCGGTACGCCCCGTGATTCTGGACGTAGGCGTAGTCGAGACCCACGACGAGCGGCACATAGCTGCCGCCGCGGAAGAAGGAGAGCCCCACGACCTGCGGCGCCGAGCCCGGCGTGCCCCCGTGCTCGGGGCGCAGCGTGAGCGTGAAGACCTCCCAGCACTCGTCCCGCACCGCCTGCGGAAACAGGTCCTCCGGCAGCGGAAAGGTGTTGAGCTGCAGGTTGGAGCGCTGCACGTTGCGGTAGAGCTGGTAGAGGTGGCCCCACTCGGCCTCGCTCGGCGTCCGGCTGCCCTTCTCGATCACCTCGACCGCGTAGCTGTCCTCGAGCGGAGCCATCACGCGCCGCTGGAAGCGGCGGGCCTCGCGCGGCAGCCGCGCGAGGAACTCCTCGCGGCTGCTCCAGTCGACGTCGACGACCATCGAGGTCGGCGCCGGAATCGCGGCCATCCCGAGCTCGCGCAGCGCGGCCTCGAGCTCCGCGTCCGCGGCCGCGAGGTCCCGGAAGACGATCAGGCTGGCCGCGTCCGCGTGCTCCTCCGCGCTGCGGAGCAGGAGCGCGAGCGCGCCGCGCCAGTCCGCGCTGCGGTCGAGGTACAGGTGGTCCCCCTCGGTCAACAGGCTGCCCATCGAGAAGACGCGCGAGGTCAGGAAGTAGGGCGCGTCGGTCCGGCGCGCCTCGACCGCCTTCGAGACCGGCGTCGGCGCGAGCATGTCGTCCTTCCAGAGCGCCTCGGTGAAGAAGGTCGCGAGCACCGGTCTGCCCGCGGTGTCGCGCACGACGTAGTAGTGGAAGCGCCAGCGGTTCTCGGGCTTCTGGTGCTCGCCGAAGACGCGCTCGAGCGTGCGCAGCCCGCGCGCGTCGAAGCTGCCGCGGTCTCCGAGCAGCGCGTCCCACTCCGCCGGGTCGAGCGCGTCGATCGCGGTCTCGTGCTGGCACGCGAGGGTCTGCGCCGCGGGGACTGCCGGGCGCGCGGCGCGCGCAGCGGGCGCGAGGCGGAACGCGCGATCGATCGTCTCGCGCGACACGCCGGCCCGCTTCATCGCGCCGGGCAGGTAGTCCGCCGTCTCGCTGAGCAGCATCTCGATGTCCGCGAGCGACTGGTGGCAGGTGAGCGCGAAGCGCAGGCCCGATCTGTTGCTCGGGACGGCCGGGAAGGTCGCGAGGTTCGCGAGCAGGCCGCGGTCGAGGAGCCGGCGCGCGACGTCGTAGGCGAGCGGCATGCTCGAGAAGCCGAGATAGCGCGTGGGGACCTCGGAGGCGCTCACGAGCGGGAGCTCGAGCTCGCGCGCGCGCCGGTTGGTGAACTGGATGCGCGCGAGGAGCTGCTGCTGGAGCGCGTCGATCGCGCCCGAGAGGTGGAGCTTCGCCGACGCGATCGCGGCGCCGAGCACCGGCGGCTGGAGCGGCCCCGTGAAGGTCATCGGCCCTCCGCAGTGGCTGACGCGCCGGCGCGTCTCGGCGTCGGGGAACACGATCGCGCCGCCCCCCGCCGCGAAGGACTTGTTGAGCGAGATCGCGACGAACACGCGCTCGCGGGACGCGAGCTGCTCGAGCGCGTAGCCCCGGCCCTTGCGGCCCGTCCAGCTCATGCCGTGCGCGTCGTCCACGTAGAGGTGGAACTGCTCGTGCCGCAGCAGCAGCCACGAGAGCGCGTCCAGCGGCGCGAGATCGCCGAACATGCTGTACACGCCGTCGGCCAGGTACCACACCTTCGCGTGCCGCGCGGACAGGTCCCGGATGCGCTCCTCGAGCTGATCGATCCGGCCGTGGCGCAGGAACTCGACGTGGCTGCCCTGCTGGCGCAGCTGCGGGACCGCGAGCTGGACGGTGTGGTGGACATAGTGATCCAGGATCACGGCATCCTGCTCGGCCACGATCACCGGCAGTGCGGTCAGGTGCGCGAGCGTGGTGTTGGGCGACACCATCACGGGTGCGTCGACGATCTGCTCGAGCAGCTGCTCGAACTCCTGGTAGAGCGGATTCTCGAGATAGGTGCGCGAGGACGAGAACTGGGTGCCGTAGCGCGCGAGCGCATCGGCGGCGCCCTCGCGCAGGCGCGGGTCGAGCTCGAGGCCGAGCGCGCTGCAGGACGCGAAGTTGATGCGCGGCGCGCCGCGCAGCTGGATCTGCCGGCCGTCGAGCGCCCAGTCCTCGGCGCGCAGCCGGACCAGGCCGTGGGACAGCGCCGCCTCGACCGCGGCGTCCACGAGCTCGAGGCGCTGGGTGGCTTCGCCCATGATTCCCCCCGCGCGGCAGGTCGGACGCAACGGGTCCGCACAACTGCGAGCGCAGGCGGGGGATTCGGTCGTCGGGAGCGGAACTTGAGGCAGCGCGGTCGGGCCGCGTGCAAACAGAGCGGGGACTCGGGTGAAGGCCCTGGCGCGCGGCCTCTTTCAGCGCGGCCCGAGGATCTGCCGGACCGCCTGGAGCAGCGCGGCGGGCGCAAAGGGCTTGCGCAGGAGCACCGGCTCGCCCGCGCCCTCGAGCGGATCCAGCTCGCCGCTGCTGTGGCCGGAGATCAACAGCGTGCCGGCCAGCTCCTGGCGGCGCTCGCTCAGCAGCCGGGAGAGCTCGCGCCCGCCCATGTCGGGCATCACGAGATCCGCGATCAGGAGGTCGATGCGACCGCGCTCCGCGTCCGCGAGACGCAGCGCCTCCTCGCCGCCCTTCGCCTCGAGCACGCGGTAGCCCTTGCGCTCGAGGATGCGGCGGATCACGTCGCGCACGTTGCGGTCGTCTTCGACGACGAGCGCCGTCTCGTTGCCCCCGGGCGCGTCGAGCAGCGCAGCCTCCGGGGGCCGCGCGCGACTGCTGCCCGCGAGCCGCGGCAGCCGGATCGAGACCTCGGTGCCGCGGCCCGGATCGGAGCGCAGCTCGATCGTGCCCCGGCTCTGCTCGACCATGTCGAGCACGGTCGAGAGGCCGAGGCCGCTGCCCTTTCCGGATTCCTTCGTCGTGAAGAAGGGCTCGAAGGCGCGCGCGGCGGTGCTCGCGTCCATGCCGACGCCGTCGTCGGAGACGCGCAGCAGCACGCGAGCGGGCTCGGCGGGACTCGCCGCGGGCTCGTTGCGGGTCGTCACGCGGATCGTCCCGCCCCGCGGCAGCGCATCGCGCGCGTTCAGCACCAGGTTGATCAGGATCTGCTCGGTCTGCGCGGAGTCGGCCCGCACCGCTCCGAGCTCCTTCTCGAGCTCCGCGACGAGCCTCACGTTGTCGGGCACGAGCTGGCGCAGCATCGGGAGCAGCTCCTCGATCGCGGCGTTCAGGTCCAGTCGCTCGGCGACCCGCAGCTGGGGCCGGCTGAACGCGAGCACCTGCTTGATCAGCGCCGAGGCGCGCTCGCCCTCCCGGCCGATGGCCTCGAGATCCGCCCGCGCCGGGTGGGAGGCCGGGAGCTCCTGGCGCGCGAGCTCGGCATAGCCCCCGATCGCCGTCAGCACGTTGTTGAGGTCGTGGGCGACGCCGCCGGCGAGACGCCCGAGCGCCTCGAGGCGCTGGGCGCGGTGCAGCTGGTCCGTCGCCTCGTCGCGGCTCGCGACTGCGCTGCGGAGCTCCGCGGCCTGCCTCGCGAGCTCTGCGAGTCCCGCCGCGCGATCGAGTGCGAGCGCGAGCATGGCCAGGCTGTCCTCGACCAGCTCGGTATCGGCGTGGGCGGGTGCGCTCCCGAAGAGCTCCACGCGGCCCACGCTGCGCTCGCCCACGCGCAGCGGGAAGACCGCCGAGGCGGGCCCCTCGCGCGCTCCGATTCCGACGATCTCGCCGGCGGCCGCGCGGCCGGGCTCCGCGAAGACGAAGAGCAGGGCGCCCGCGGCCTGGAAGTGCTCGCGCAGCCAGTCCACAGCCGCGTGCGCGAGGGGCAGGAGCTGGGTGTGCCGGGAGAGGTCGCGGCCGAGCTCGTGCAGCAGCTGCAGCGCGCGCGTGCGCGCGTCGAGCTCCTTTCGGACCGCGGCGACGCCGAGGTGCACTTCCTGGAGGTGGGCCTGGATGTCCGAGAGCTCGGCGATCGCATGCGGCAGCGCGCGCGGTGCGGCGAGCAGGCTGCGCAGTCGACCCCGCAGCGAGATGCGCGCCGGCGGGCGGATCAGGAAGGTGCCGCGCCGCGGCGCGAGCTCGAGCTCGACGTCGGCGCGCGCCTGCCCGAGCTCCTCGGGCAGGACGCGGAGCGCGCCGCGCATCAGATGGAAGAACTCGGGACTGTCCCGGAAGGGCGTCAGGATCTCGATCGTCTGGCGGATGCGGCCGTCGGGCAGGTCGTCGAGCTTCGCGCGCGTCGAGAGGAACAGGTTTGGACCGACCCACTGCGCGCCTAGCAGATAGAGCGGCCGGGCATGCCCGATCGCAGCCGCCATCACGCGCTCGACGCCGGGCCGGCGGGTGCGCACGTACTGCAGCGCGAGGGTCTCGAGCTCGCGCGGCCCGCCGAGCGCGCGGCTCACGCGTTCGAGCAGCCGCGCGAAGTCGTCCCATGCGATGCGCCGGCGCGGCTCGCGGAGGTCGCTCGCGTCGAAGGGAAAGCCCGCGAGCAGGGGCTCGAGAGCGATGCCGCGCGCACCGAGCAGTGATGCCAGCTGAACGCAGACGCTGCAGGAGACTTCCGCCATCGCCGTCCTACGGGGGCATCCCCCCCGAATCTAGCCGCTCCGGTGCAGCTTTCGCTGCGGCGAATTTCATAACGTCGTTTGATCTCGCTCGACGAGCCTCGTCGGAGCGGCGAGCGGGATATGCTCCGGCCGCCGCGCCCGCGCGCGGCGGCGGACTTCGACCGGGGGGGCGACGCGATGAGAGGGCTCGATTCCGGATCTCGCCGACGGGCGCTGGCCGCCCTCGCCGCCTGCGGGCTGGCCGCGCTCGCGGCCTGCGCGACCTCGCCGCTCGGGCGCAGCCAGCTGATCCTGATGCCCGACTCCGAGATCGAGTCGATGGGGCTCGCGGCCTTCGCGCAGCTCAAGCGCGAGCGCCCGCTCTCCAGGGATGCCGCCGCCGCGGGCTACGTGCAGTGCGTCGCCAGCGCGCTCACGCGCGAGATCGGGCGGCTGCCGAAGCGGGGCGGGGAGATGCAGCTGCCGGGCGTCTGGGAGGTCCAGCTCTTCGAGGACGACTCCGCCAATGCCTTCGCGCTGCCGGGCGGGAAGATCGGCGTGCACACGGGCCTGCTGCAGGTCGCCCGCACGCCCGGCCAGCTCGCCGCGGTGCTCGGGCACGAGGTCGGCCACGTGCTCGCGCGCCACTCGAACGAGCGCGTCTCCCAGCAGCTCGGCGCCCAGCTCGGCCTGATGGGCGCGGGCGCGGCGCTCGGGGCGATCAGCCAGACGGGCTCGGCGAGCCAGCAGCTGATCTACCAGGCGCTCGGCGTCGGGAGCCAGCTCGGGCTGCTCAAGTTCAGCCGCGTCCAGGAGAGCGAGTCCGACGAGATCGGCCTCGACCTGATGGCGCTCGCGGGCTTCGACCCGCGCGAGAGCGTCGAGCTCTGGAAGAACATGGAGCGCGCGAGCCAGGGCCAGCCGCCCGAGTTCCTGTCGACCCATCCCTCGCACGGCACGCGCATCGCGGACCTCTACGAGCGGATGCCGGAGGCGCAGGCGCTGCAGAAGCAGGCGCTCGCGGCGGGCCGGCGCCCGCGCTGCGCGCGATAGGAGGGCGGGCCGGATGCGGGGCACTGCGGTCGGATCTCTAGCCGCGCGCTCGCGCGCGCTCGCGGGGCTGCTCGCGCTCGTCTGCGCGCTCGCCGCCTGCGGCGAGGACCCCGAGGAGCGGCTCGAGCGCGTGAGCCAGGAGCTCGCGGGCGTGCGCGCGGCGCTCGATCGCGCGCAGCAGCGCAGCCAGGAGAAGGAGCAGGCCTTCGAGCGCGCGAAGGGCGAGCTCGAGGACGCGCGCCGCGCGCTGCACGAGGCCGAGCTCGAGCTCGCGCAGGCCGAGACCCGCGTCGACCTGCGCGGCCTCGACGACCTGATCTTCCGGCTCGTGCAGGAGCGCCTGCTCGACGACGGCGACCTCGAGCGCGTCGCGATCCGCGCGAGCGTCGCGCGCGGCGTCGTGACGCTCGAGGGCGCGGTCCCGAGCGCAGCGCTGCGCGACCGCGCGCTCGGCATCGCACAGACGACCCCGGGCGTCTCGCGCGTGCGCGATTCGATCCGGATCGAGAAGCGCTAGCCGGGGCCGGGCCGCCGGCCGCGCGGGCGCTTGTCGCGCGCGCCGCGCTGCACCAGAGTTGCACCGATGCACGCCGCCTCCGACCCCCGCCTGACCCTCGGCCGCTTCCTGCGCGACGTCTGCGAGGCGCAGCGCGGCCGCCGCGCCCTGGTCTTCGAGGGCCGCGAGCTCGGCTACGACGAGGTCGAGGCGCAGAGCCTCGCGCTCGCGCGCGCGATGCTCGGCGCGGGGGTCGTGAAGGGCTCGCGGGTCGCGCTCTGCATGGGCAACCGCCCGGAGTGGATCGCGGCCTGCTTCGCCGCGGGCATGCTCGGCGCGGTGCTGGTGCCGGTCAACACCTTCGCGACGCGCGCGGAGCGCGACTACGTGCTGCGCCACGGCGACGCATCGCTGCTGCTGCTCCAGCGCGAGCTGCGCAGTCAGCACTTCCTGTCGGAGCTCTGCGCGGACCACCCCGAGATCGCGGGCGGGGTGCCCGGCCGGCTGCGCTGCGCCGCGCTGCCGCAGCTGCGCCGCGTCGCGTGCCTCGACCTCGCGGCGCCGCAGGGCGGGGTCGAGGCCTGGCCCGACTTCCTCGCGCACGCGAGCGACGTCCCGGCGGCGCTCGTGGCGGCCTGCTGCGACGAGGTCGAGCCCGCCGAGGACGCGCTGATCGTCTACACCTCGGGAAGCACGGCCGAGCCCAAGGCCGTGCTCCACACCCAGCGCACGCTCGCGCTCCAGGCACGGCGCTATGTCGATTTCCTGCGCCTCGAGCGCGACGACGTGATCTTCACGACCTATCCCTTCTTCTGGACGGCCGGGATCGCGATGTCGCTCGGCGGCAGCTTCGCGGCGGGCGCGACGCTCGTGGTGCAGCAGGCCTTCGACCCGGCCGAGGGCATCGCGCTGATCGAGCGGCTGCGCGTGAGCGTGCTGCACGCGTGGCCGCACCAGCAGCGCGCGCTCGCCGAGCAGCCGGGCCTGGCCGGCCGCGACCTGCGCGCGCTGCGCAAGCTCGACTTCTCGAGCCCGCTCGCGAGACAGGCCGGCATCCGGGAGGACCGCTACGGCTACGGCGCCTCCTACGGACTCTCGGAGACCTGCACCTTCGCGACGGCGCTGCCCGCGGATGCGCCCGCTGCGGCGCGGCGCGAGTCGCACGGCGTCCCGAACCCCGGCATGGAGTTCCGCATCCTCGACCCCGAGAGCGGCGAGGCGCTCCCGCCCGGCAGGCCGGGCGAGATCGCGCTCCGCGGCGTCGCGCTGATGCGCGGCTACCACAAGCTGCCGCGCGAGGCCGCCTTCGACGCCGACGGCTTCTTCCGCACCCGGGACGGCGGCTGGCTCGACGCGGAGGGGCGGCTGCACTGGACGGGCCGGCTCTCGAACCTGCTCAAGACGGGCGGCGCCAACGTGTCCCCGCTCGAGATCGAGCGCGTGCTCGAGAAGTTTCCCGGGCTCAAGGCCGGGGTCGCCGTCGGCGTGCCGCATCCGACGCTCGGCGAGGCGATCGTGCTGTGCGCGGTGCCGCAGGACGGCGTCTCGCTCGCGGCGGAGCCGCTGCAGGCCTTCCTGCGCGAGCAGCTGGCCGCGTACAAGCGCCCCCGCGCGGTGCTCTTCTTCTCGGCGGCCGAGCTCTCCTACACCGCGAACCAGAAGATCCAGGTCGGGCCGCTGCGCGAGCTCGCCGCAGCGCGGCTCGCGCGCGACGGCGTCGTGATCGAAGGGCACCGCTACGGCGCGCAGCCGGACGCCCTGGCGGCGCGGAGCCGCGCATGAGGTTGCGCGGCTCGCTCGCGCGCCTCGCGCGCGCTCCGCTGCTGCACTTCTTCGCGCTCGGCGGCGCGGCCTTCCTGCTGCAGCCGCTCTTCGCGGGCGGAGGCGAGGCGGGCAGGCTCGTGCGCGAGCCGATCGCGCTCGACGCCGCGCGCCGCGACGAGCTCGCGCGCGAGTGGAGCGCCCAGACGGGCCGGGCGCCCGACGCCGCGACGCTCGACGCGCTGGTCGAGGAGGCGCTCGACGACGAGGCGCTCTTCCGCGAGGCGCGCGCGCGCGGCCTGCACGAGATCGACTCGGTCGTGCGCCAGCGCCTGGTCCAGAACATGCGCTTCCTCGAGCCCGACTCCGCGAAGTCCGACGACGAGCTCTTCGCCGAGGCGCTCGGGCTCGGCATGGATGCGAGCGACATCGTCGTGCGGCGCCGCTTGATCCAGCTGCTCGAGCTCGCGGCCTTCTCGTCGGCGCGGCTGCAGGAGCCGAGCGAGCCGGAGCTCCGGGCCTTTCTGGAGGCGCATCGGGAGCGCTTCCTGCAGCCCGAGCGCGTGCGCGCGACCCAGGTCTTCCTGTCGCGCGACCGGCGCGGCGGCGCGCTCGCGCGAGACGCCGAGGCGCTGCTCGCGCGGCTCGAGCGCGAGCGCATCGCGCCGGAGGCGTCCTCGGCGCTCGGGGATCCCTTCCTGCTGCCGCGCGAGCTGCCGCTGCGCTCCGAGTCCGAGCTCGCGCGCAGCTTCGGTCCCGACTTCGCGCGCGCGCTGCTGGCCGCGCCGCTCGGGCGCTGGAGCGGCCCCGTCACCTCCGCCTACGGCATGCACGCGGTCTTCGTGCACGAGCGCAGCGAGGCGCGCCTGCCCGAGCTCGACGTCGTGCGCACGGCCCTTCGCGAGGGCGTCTTCGAAGAGCGCGGGCGCGCCGCCCGCGAGGAGATGGTGCGCGAGCTGCGCCGGATCTGGGGCGTGCCGCGGCGCGCGGCCGCCGCGTCGTGACGCGCCGGCTGCGGTGGCGGAGCCGCGCCGCGCGGGCGCTCTGCGCGCTCGCCGCCGGCGCGCTGCTTCCGCTCGCCTCGGGCGCGCACCGCCTCGCGCCCTCGCTGCTCGAGCTGCGCGAGCTCGGCGGCGGCAGCGTGCTGGTGCGCTTCAAGCTGCCGCTGCTGCAGGCGTCGGGCGTCGAGCTCGCGCCGGAGCTCCCGCCCCACTGCGAGCCGAGCTCGTCGCCCACGAGCGAGCGCGACGAGACGAGCGTGACGCTCCGCTGGAGCGAGAGCTGCGGCGAGCGGGGACTCGTCGGCCACGAGATCTCGGTGCGCGGCCTCGCCGAGAGCCGCACGGATGCGCTCGTGCGGATCGAGCTCGAGGACGGCCGCACCTTGCGCGCCGTGCTCTCGGGCTCGCAGGCCCGCATGCGCGTGCCCGAGCGCGAGAGCCGGCGCGACGTCGGCGCGAGCTATCTCGAGCTCGGCTTCGATCACATCCTCTCGGGCCTCGACCACCTGCTCTTCGTGCTGGGCCTGGTCCTGCTCGTGCGCGGCTGGCGCTCGCTCGCGACCACGGTCACGGCCTTCACGCTCGGCCACAGCGTGACGCTCTCGCTCGCGGTGCTGGGCTTCGTGCACTTTCCGACGCGCGAGGCCGAGATCCTGATCGCGGCGAGCATCGTGCTGCTCGCGGGCGAGCTCGCGCGCCCGGCCGGCGCGGCGCCGACGCCGATGCGGCGCTGGCCCTGGGCGATGGCGCTCGCCTTCGGGCTGCTGCACGGCTTCGGCTTCGCGGGCGCGCTGGCCGAGGTCGGGCTCCCGGCGGCGGAGATCCCGCTCGCGCTCTTCTCCTTCAACGTCGGGATCGAGCTCGGGCAGCTGCTCTTCGTCGCGGTCGTGCTGCTGCTCGGGCGCGCGCTGCGCCGCTGGCTCGCAGAGACGAGCGGGGGACTCGCGCGCCTGCCCGCCTACGCGATCGGATCGCTGGCCGCATACTGGTGCCTCGAGCGCGCGCTCGGGCCCTGAGACCGCCGCCGCGCCGCGGCATCCAAGGCGCGCTGGCAGGGTGGTAGGCTGCGCAGCAGGAGGAGGCAGGCATGGCCGAGAAGCTGGTCAAGAGCGACGCCGAATGGCGCGCGCAGCTCACGCCCGAGCAGTACCAGGTCACGCGCGAGAAGGGCACCGAGCGCGCCTTCTCGGGCCGCTACTGGGACTGCCACGAGGAAGGCGTCTACCGCTGCGTCTGCTGCGGCCAGGAGCTCTTCGACGCCGCGAGCAAGTTCGAGTCCGGGACCGGCTGGCCCTCGTTCACGCAGCCGGTCGAGGAGAAGAGCGTCGAGACGGAGCGCGATCGCAGCTTTGGCATGGCGCGGACCGAGGTCCACTGCAGCCGCTGCGACGCCCACCTCGGCCACGTCTTCCCCGACGGTCCCGCGCCGACCGGCCAGCGCTACTGCATGAACTCGGCGGCGCTCGAGCTCGAGCCGAAGAAGCGCTGAGGCCGCGCGCCGGGCGCGCTAGGCAGGAGTCTCCGAGCGCGCGAGCGAGGCCAGCACCTCGAGCGTGCGCCCGAGCGCGGCGTCTCCGGGGCCGAGCGGGACCGGGATCGCGTGGAAGTCGGTCACGCCGAGCCCGGCCAGCGCGCGGATCCGCGCCGCGACGGCCTCCGCATCGCCGACGATCGCGACCTGCTCCACGGCGTCTGCGCCCTCGCGAGCGAGCACGCGCTGGTAGGCCGGAAGCCGCGAGCTCTGCAGCACGAGCGCGCGCGCGGCCGCGAGGCCGCGCTCGCGCTCGCCGGTCACGAGCACGGGGAGCCCGCTCGCGATGCGCGGCGGCGCGCGCCCGGCCGCGGCCGCGGCCTCGCGCAGGCGCGGGACCGCGAAGTCGCGCAGGTAGTTCGGGCCGCCGAGCCAGATCGCGACGCCGTCGGCCGCGCGCCCGGCGAGCGCGAGCATCTGCGGGCCGAGCGCCGCGACGAAGAGCGGCGGCGCCGCGACGCCGGGAAAGTCGAGGCGCAGCGGCCGCGCGGCGGCTGTCGGCGCGCCCGACTCCCCGCGCAAGAGCCCGCGCAGCACCGCGAGGTAGGCGCGCAGGCTCGGCTCCGGCGCGCGGAAGGGCAGCCCGAGCCGCTTCGCGATCACCTCGGCGTGGCTGATCCCGATTCCGAGCAGCAGCCGGCCCGCGCAGGCGAGCTGCGCCGTGAGCGCCTGCTGCGCGAGGGCCGCGGGATGGCGCGGCTGGATCGGGACCACCCAGCTGCCGAGCTCGATGCGGCGCGTCTCGCGCCCCGCGAGCGCGAGCAGCGTGAGCGCGTCGTGCTCGAAGACCTGGCCGGCCCAGGCCGTGTGAAGTCCCCACTCCTCGGCCCGGCGGAAGCCCGCGAGGATGCGCTCGAGCGGAGCGGCCTGCGCGGTCGAGACGTAGATTCCGATCCGCATCCGGGCACTCAACCAGAGCGCGCGCGGCGGCGCCAGCGCGCGGGCCCGCGCGTGGCCCCGCGCCGGGCCTTCCGATACCGTGCGGCGCGATGTCCGGGTCTGCCGCCGAAGGGCTCGTCGACCAGAGCGGGCGCCCGCTCGGACCGCGCGCGCAGGGGACGCGCCGCCGGCTGCTCGACGAGACGCGCGCCCAGCTCGCGGAGCGCTCGCTGCGCGATCTCTCGGTCGTCGAGATCGCGCGCCGCGCGGGCACCTCGCCGGCCACCTTCTACCAGTACTTCAAGGACGTGATCGAGGCCGCGCTGTGCCTCGCGCAGGAGGCGGCGGAGGAGATGCCCGCCGTCGTCGCGCTCGTCGACGGCCCCTGGGACGAGGCCCGCGGCCTCGAGACCGCGCGGGCGGTCGTCAAGCGCTTCGTGCAGCTCTGGCAGGCGCACCACGCGGTGCTGCTGCTGCGCAACCTCGCCTCGGACCAGGGCGACGAGCGCTTCCGCCGCGTGCGGATCCAGACGCACCAGGCGCTGCTGCGCCGGATCGCGGGTCGCATCGACGAGAGCAAGCGCGCGGGGCGCCTGCCCGAGGACCTCGTCTCGCTCGCGGCCGCGGCGTCGATGGTCTCGCTGCTCGAGCGCCTCGCCGCGCACCAGCGCGGACTCGAGCCCTACGGCGTGTCGAGCGAGGCCTTCGCCGAGACCGCTGCGCGGATCCTGTACCAGACGGTGAGCGGGCGTGTCGCGCGCGCTGCGTGACGCGAGTGGGGCCCGCGCGCGCCGCGCGCCAGACGCCTGGCCCGGCGTGCCCGCGCCCGCCGCGCGCGTCGCCTTCTCGTGCCCGGCCCCGGCCGACGCCGCCGAGTTCCTGCGCGCGGCGGATGCGAGCCGCGGCCGCTTCGCCGGCTTCGCCGACGTTCCGCTCGACCCGCGCGCCTATCGCGCGTGGTGCCAGCGCGCGCGCTCGCCCCGCGCTGCCGGCTTCCTGCTGCGCCTGCGCGATCGCGGTCAGCTCGTCGGCGCGCTGGGCCTCAACCGGATCGAGCCGGCGCCGCTTCCGCGCGCGACGCTCTCCTGTTATGGCTTCGCCGCGACCGCGGGCCGCGGGCTCGTGAGCGAGGGCGTGCAGCAGCTCGTCGCGTGGGCCGCCGCCGCGCTCGGTCTGCGCGAGATCGCGGCCGACGCGCGGCCCGAGAACGCGGCTTCGCTCGCGCTCCTGCGGCGCTGCGGCTTCGAGCCGCTCGAGGCGCCGGCGCGGCTCTTGCGCGTGGGCGGAGCCTGGCACCTGCACGAGCGCTGGCAGCTGCGGGCCGGGAACGGGCCGCAGCCAGGGAGCTGGGGGAGCGCGTGAACTATCGCGATCGCGTGGTGCTCGTGACGGGGGCGTCCTCCGGCATCGGCCGGCAGGTCGCCCTCGACTTCGGCGCGCGCGGCGCGCGGGTCGCGCTCGTCGCGCGGCGCGAGGAGCGCCTGCGCGAGGTCGCCGACGCGTGTCGCGCCGCGGGCGGCGGCGCCGAGATCTTCTCGGGCGATCTCGCCGAGAGCGCCTTCGTCGCGGGCCTCGTGGACCGGGTCGCGCTGCAGATGGGCGGCCTCGACGTGCTGATCAACAACGCGGGCATCCCGAAACACAAGCCGATCTACGGGGTCACGCACGGGGACGTCGAGCGCACGCTGCGCGTGAACTTCCTCGCGCCCACGCACCTGCTGCTCGACGCGCTGCCCCACATGCTGGTCCGCGGCGAGGGCTACCTCGTCAACATCTCGTCGGCCGCGGGGCGGATCGCTCCGCCGCGCGAGGCGATCTACGCGGCCTCGAAGTTCGCGCTCACGGGGCTCTCGGAGGGGCTCGCGATCGAGCTCGCGGGCTCCGGGATCCACTGCGGCGTGATCCACGTGGGAGCGATCGACACCGAGATCTGGGAGCGCGCCGCGAGCGAGGCGCCGGTCCGCTTCGCGGGCCGCAAGTACCCGCCGAGCCTGATCTCGAAGGCCGTGTTCCGCTGCATCGAGGAACGCCGGTTCGAGCTCACCGCGCCGGGCTCGCTGCGCCTGGCCTTCCTGTTCAAGGCGCTGCTGCCGGGGCTCTTTCGCAGCGGAGCCTCCCGCTACGACCCGGTTCTGCCCGAGGTCCTCGAGCAGGCGCGCGCCCGCGCGCGCGCCCTCGTCGGCGGCTCGGGCCGCTAAGCTCGGCGGCCATGGCCTCGGCGCTCTCGAACTGGGGCGAGATCCTGCGCACGCAGAACCTCGGATCCGACCGCCCGATGGACGAGGTCTCGCGCTGGCTCCTGATCACGCGCGCGAGCGTGATCCCGATGACGCTGGTCTCGGCCGCGATCGGCGGACTGCTCGCGGCGGGCGCCGAGGAGACGAGCTGGATCGCGTTCGGCGCGGCGCTGCTCGGTCTGGTCGCCGCGCACGCCGCGAACAACATGATCAACGACTACTTCGATCTCGAGAGCGGCGTCGACAGCCAGGAATACGTGCGCACGCAGTACGCGCCGCACCCGGTGCTCTCGGGGCTGATCAGCAAGCGCGGCCTCCTGCTCGCGATCGCGCTCGTGAACCTCTTCGACCTCGGCATCCTGATGTTCCTCTCCGAGCGGCGCGGCTGGCCCGTGCCGGCCTTCGCGCTCCTCGGTCTCTTCATCAGCGTGGGCTACGTCGCGCCGCCCTTCCGCTTCAAGCACATCGGCCTCGGCGAGCCCTCGGTCTTCCTGGTCTGGGGCCCGCTCATGACGGGCGGCAGCTACTTCGTGACGACCGGCACGCTGCCGCCCTGGGTGCTCGTCGCGAGCGTGCCCTACGCGCTGCTCGTCACGGCCGTGCTGCTCGCGAAACACGTCGACAAGTTCGAGGCCGATTCCGCGAGGGGCGTCGGCACGCTGCCGGTGCTGCTCGGCCGCGAGCGCTCGCTCTTCCTGACCCAGGAGCTGCTCGTGCTCTTCTTCGCGGTCGTGCTCTCGCTCGTGATGACCGGCACGCTCAGCGTCTGGACGCTGCTGGTCTTCCTCGCGCTGCCCAGGCTCTGGAAGGTGCTGCGCGTGCTCTCGCAGCCGCGGCCCGAGCGCCCGCCCTCGGGCTTCCCGATCTGGCCGCTCTGGTACGTCGCGTGGTGCTTCGGCATCACGCGCACCGCGGGCGGGCTCCTCGTGCTCGGCCTGCTGCTCGGCATCGTCTACCCGGTGCAGCTCTAGCCGGAAGCGGGGCTTGCCTCGCGCGCGCTGCCCGGACGAGAATCCCCGCGTGAGCGCGACCCTCGAATGGCTCGGCTGCGCGACCTTCCGGCTCGAGGTCGGCGCGCTCGTCGTGATGCTCGACGCCTATCTCGACCGCGTCGCGGGCGCGGCGTCCTCGGGCGTCGGCGTCGAGCAGATCGCGCGCGCGGACTGGATCGCGATCGGGCACTCGCACTTCGATCACCTCTACGGCGCCGAGCGCATCGCGCTGGCGACGGGCGCGCGCGTCGTCGGCTCCTACGAGACCGTGCGCATCCTCGAGGCGCAGGGCGTGCCGCTCGCGCAGATGATCCCGGTCGCGGGCGGCGAGCGGATCCGGCTCTCCGACGAGGTCCTGCTCTCGGTCTTCCCCAGCCAGCACTCCTGCGTCTGGTCGGCGGCGAAGCTCGGGCCCTCGGAGGAGGTCTGCATCGGCGATCTCGGCCTCTCCTGGCAGGAGCAGCAGGCGCGGCTGGTCGCGCTGCAGCAGCACATGGGCAGGCTCGGCCCCGAGGTGCTGCGGCATCTCGCGATCAGCAACCAGGCGGCGCGCGGCGACGGCGGCGCGCTCGTCTACCTGTTCGAGACGCCCGAGGGCTCGCTCTTCTACCAGGACAGCTCGGGCCACTGGTCGGGCATCCTGCGCGACCTGCGGCCCGACGTCGCGATCCTCGCCGCGGCCGGGCGCGGCAACGTCGACGGCGAGCCGATCCAGGGCACGCTCGCGCACTTCGTCGCGCGCGAGGCGGAGCTGCTGCGCGCGCGTCGCGTGATCCTCTCCCATCACGACGACTGGCTGCCGGGCTTCTCCTGCGCGATCGACGTCGAGCCGGTGCGCCGCGAGCTCGCGCGCACGCGCGCGCGTCCCGAGCTCGTCGCGCTCGGCTACGCCGACGCACATCCGCTCTTCGCGCGGCGCTAGCGCGCAGCCGCGGCTCGCGCGCGGCCGCTATGCTGCGGCCGCGTGTCGGCCTATCCCCCCTTCGCAGCGCGTCCGCCCTGGTGGGGGCCGGACCTCCAGACCCTGCGCAACACGCTGGCGCCTCCGCGCATCGCGCCGCCCACGCGCTCGCAGCGGATCGAGCTGCCGCTCGACGACGGCAGCGGAGACGTGCTGCTCGGCCGGCTCCACGCCGCGGGGCGCCCGGAGCTGCCGCTCGTGGTGCTGCTGCACGGCCTCGCGGGATCCGAGGACAGCGTCTACATGCAGCGCAGCGCGGCCTTCTTCGCCGCGGAGGGCTACCGCGTGCTGCGCCTCAACCTGCGCGGTGCGGGCCCGTCGCGAGCGCGCTGCCGGCAGCAGTACCACGCCGGGCGCAGCGAGGACTTCGCGGCCGCGCTGCGCGCGCTGCCCGAGCCGCTGCGGCGCGCGGGCGTGCTCGCGGTCGGCTTCTCGCTCGGCGGAAACCTCCTGCTCAAGTGTCTCGGGGAGGGCGGCGGCGGGGCCTGGCTGCGCGCGGCCGCGTCGGTCTCCGCGCCGATCGACCTCGCCGCGTGCTGCCGCCGCATCCTCGCGCCGCGCAACGCGCTCTACCACCGCCATCTGCTCGGCAGGCTCAAGCGCGAGACGCTCGCGGCGCAGCCGCTCACTGCGCAGGAGCGCGCGGCGGTCGAGCGCGCGCGCGACCTCTACGCCTTCGACGACCGCTACGTCGCGCCGCGCAACGGCTTCGCGGGCGCGCCGGACTACTACGCGCGCTGCTCCGCGCAGCGCTTCCTCGGCGCGATTCGCGTGCCGACCCTCGTGATCCACGCGCTCGACGACCCCTGGATTCCGGGCGAGATCTACCGCGCGGTCGACTGGGCTGCGAATCCGGCGCTGACTCCGCTGCTGCCCGCGCGCGGCGGGCACCTCGGATTCCACGCGCGCGACGCGGAGCCCGCCTGGCACGATCGCTGCCTCGCGCGCTTCTTCGCGAGCGCTCCCGGCAGCCGCGCCGACTCGCTCGGGGCCGCGGCGGGAGCGCCCGCGTCCGGCTCGGGCAGGGGAGCGTAGAGCGGCACGAGCAGCTCGCGTCGCAGCCAGCCCTGCTCGCCGCTCTCGCGCTCGATCCGGCGCCAGCCGAGGAAGTCCGCGCGCACGCGCACGAGCGAACCGGGCTCGAGCGGCCGCGAGACGCCCTCGTCGCTGGCCTCGGTCGGAATCGAGCGCAGCGGAGCGGCCTCGATCAGGAGCGCGGCCGCGGGATCGGCGAGCGCGCCGTAGCGCTCGAGGGCTGCGCCCGCGAGCGCCGCGAGCGCGAGGCCGGCCGCGAGCGCCGCGCCCGGCCACCCGATCTGCCCGCGCGGGCGCGCGCCGCGGAAGCGCCGCTGCAGCAGCAGACCGGCCCCGAGGCACGCGAGCGCGCTGCCCGCGGCGAGACCCAGCTGCCACTCGGCGGGCGAGGCCAGGCGCGCGAGGCGTCCCGCTCCGAGACCGAGCGCGAGCGCGTGGAGCGCCGGTTCGACGGCGCCAGCTGCGCGGGCGAAGACGCGCAGGTTCCAGCGCAGCTCCGATCGGCGCGGCGCGCGCAAAAACGCCGCGAGCGTGTGCGCGAGCGCCTCGTGGCCGCGGCCCTGCTGGCCGAGCGAGAGGCCGAGATTCGCGCGCGCGATCCAGTCCCCGGGATCGCGCTGCGCGCGCCGCAGGAAGCCCGCGGTCGCGCGCTCGAAATCGGCCTCGCGGTAGGCGTCGAGCAGCGGGTCGGCCGCGCCGGAGCTCTCGAGTGCGCGCGCGCCGTCGCCCGGTCTCGCACCGCCCGAGTCCGCGCGCGCGGAGCCCGCCGCGAGCGCTGCGCCGGCGAGCAGCAGCAGCGCCGCGGCCGCGCCGCGCGCGAAGAGGTGCTGCGGCTCGAGCGCGCGCAGCGGGTTGAAGCGCGGCGGTCGCAGCTGCCCCGCCGCGCTGCGCGCGCGCAGGCACCAGCCCGCGGCGAGCGCGCTGCCGCCGTAGAGCAGCGCGTCTGCCTCGGCCCAGAGCGCGGCCCAGGCGTCGAGCTCGAGCGCCGCGAACGCGCCGAGCGCGCGCTGCGCGGCCTCGCGCGGGAAGCCCGGCGCGCCCGCGCCGGCGCCCAGCGCGGCGCGGGCCGTGTGCTGCCACGCGAGCAGCGCGGGCGCACACGCGCTCGCGGCGCGCGAGGCGAGCTCGACGTCGCGGATGCGGCGCTCGAGCTCGCGGCAGGCGTCGCGCTGCGCGCGGCCCGGATCGCGCGCGGCGGCGCGCCCGAGCGCAAGCCCGAGCCAGAGGGTCGCGAGCGCGGCGAGCGGAGCGAGTGCCAGCCCGCGCGCGGCGGGCGCGGCGAGCGGCGCGAGTCCGCGGCCGCGACCGGGGATCGGCGCGGGGCCCGGCAGCAGCGGCTCGTCCCCGGCGCCCGGCAGGCGGCGCAGCTCCGGGAGCTCCGGCGCGACGGCGTCCGCGCCGCGCTCGCGCGCCGCGGGGGCGGGCGCTGCGTCCGCCTCGCCGGGGCGCGCGGGCGCGCGGAGCGGCCCTGCGGCGCCCGCCTGCGGAGCCGGACTCTGCGCCGCCGGCGCCGCCGCCGGCGGAAGCACGCGCACGCGCGGCGGCGCGATCTCGAGCTCGCGGTAGCGCTCCGCGTGCGGGTCGAAGTAGGCGAAGCGCAGGGGCGGCAGCGCGAGCTCGCCGGCCTCGGTCGGGATCAGCACGAGGTCCTCGCTCAGGCTGCCCTGGAACAGCTCGCCCTCGGCGAAGTGGCGCTCGGCCTTCGGCTGCACGACGCGCAGCTGCTGCGGCAGCGTGCGCGGAGGAAACCGGACGCCCGCCGGCCAGTTGCCCTCGCCGGTCAGGCGCAGCGTCCAGGTGATCGGCTCGCCGACCCGCACGCTGTCGGGCACCAGCGTCGACTCGAGCGCGAAGTTTCCGACCGCACCCGAGAAGGCCGGCGGCGCGGGCGCGGGCAGCGGCCGGACCTCGAGCTCGGGCGCGTCGCTCTCGAGCTGCAGCTGCACCTGCTCGCTGAAGAAGAGACTCGTGCGCCGCCCGGTCGAGAGCTCGAGGTCGATCTGCGCGGGCGGCAGCTCGATGCGGCCCGCGACGGGCACCATCGCGAGCGTCGAGAAGAGGTAGCTGCGGCCGCCGCCGCGCGCGGGCTGCACGCCGCGCTCGCCGAAGGGCTCGGCCGCGACGCCCGCGCCCTCCCAGCGCGGCGTGCCGAGCCTGCGCAGCTGCGCCGCGCCGCGCGCGTCGATCAAGAGCTGGACCGGGAAGACCTCGCCCGCGTAGGGCCTGCGCTGCTCGACGCGCAGGCGCGCGCTCACGACGTCCTCGAGCGCGGGCCCGCGCGGCCCGAGCCTCGGCTCCCCGACCTCGAGCTCGAGCTCCGCCACGGGGAGGCGACCCTCGCTGGTGTCGACCTCGAAGGCCGGGATCGCGATCCGGCCGCGCCGCGCGACGCGCACCGGGTAGCCGAGCGTCGTGCTCGAGCTCGCGCGGAAGTTCAGCATCGTGAACTGCCGCGACTCGCTCGGCGCGCCCGTGATCTCGAGCCCCGGCACGCGCGGCAGCTGCACCTCGCCCGCGGGCGAGCAGTCCTCGAAGACGAGCTCGAGGGTCGCGGACTGGCCCGCGCCGAGCGCGCCGGGGTCGCTCCAGCGCACCTGTTGTGCGAGCGCCGGCGACGCGAGCAGCGCGGCGACGAGCGCGCGCGCGAGTGCTCGGCCTACCACGGCTTGCCCCCCGGCTGCGGCTGCGGCTCGCCCTCGGCGCGCCGCAAGGCGTCGAAGAGCCGCGCGGGGGAGTCGGCCTCGCGCACGCGGCGCTGTTTCTCGAGTGCGCCCGCGAGCTCGGGATGCTGGGCGAGCTCGGGGCTCGGCTCGCTGCCGCCGACGACCTGGGTGGCCTGCGGCGCCGCAGACTCGCCGTCTCGAGGAGTCGGCTCGGGCGCCTCGAGCGGGCCGAGCGCGTCGCTCGGCTGCGAGTCCCCGCGCTCCTCTGGATGCGAATCCTCCGGGGCGGGCGACGGCTCCCCCGGCTGCGAGCCCTCGGGCGGGGAGGGCTCGGCGTCGGGCTGCGACTCCGCGTCGCCGCCGCGCTCCTCGCTCTCGCCGCGCGCGCCGTCCCCGCCCTGCTCGCCGGACCCTGTGTCTGCCGCGCCGGAATCCGGCTCGGAGGGCCGCGACTCCTGCTCCTGCGGCGGGCCCGGCTGCGGCTGCGCGGGCGGAGGCCGGGTGGGCTCGGACTGCGCGCGCAGGCGCTCGCGCAGCTCCTTCCAGGCCGCGGCGCCGGGGTCGAGGGCCTCTCCCGCGTCGACGGCCTCGAGCCCGTCGCGCACGAGCGCGCGCCGCCGCGCGGGATCGGCGCCCGCCGCCGCAGCGTCGCCACCCGGCGCGAGCGCCGAGAGCGTCGTCTCGGCGAGCTGCGCGAAATCGCGCGCGCTCGGCGCCGGCTCTAGCGAGAGCTGCGCGACGAGCTCCGCGAGCTTCGGCGGCTCGGGCGGCGCGGGAAGGGCGCCCTCCGCGGCGCGCGCGCCGCGCGCAGCGAAGTGCGGACTCGCGCCCGCGAGCGCGAGCAGGAGCAGCGCGGCGCGCCCGAGCGCGCCCTGCTGCGCGGGCCTGAGCGAGCGCACGCGCGGCCGCGCCGGGAGCTCGAGCCAGCCCGCGAGGAACCAACAGGCGAGTCCGGGCAGGAGCAGCCACTGGAAGCGCTCCACGCGCCGCGGCTCGCGCGTCTCCGCGAAGCGGCCCTCGCGGCCGCGCGCGACGCTGCTCTCGACCAGCTCGCCGAGGTCCACCCAGAGCGCTGCGTCGCGGTAGACGCCGCCGGTCGCGCTCGCGAGCGCCTCGAGCGTCGCGGGCTCGAGGCGCGAGAGCACCGCCGCGCCGCGCTCGTCCTTCATCACGCCGCCACCCGGCAGCTCGAGCAGCGCGCCCTCCGCGGTGCCGAGGCCGAGTGCGAGCACGCGGATCCTGCGCTGCGCGAGCGCGTCCAGCGCCTCGCGCCAGCGCTCGTCGTGCGCCTCGCCGTCGGAGAGCACGACGAGGAAGCGGTCGCTCTCGCCCTCGGTCGAATACGCCTCGAGCGCGGCGCGCAGCATCGCGGCGTAGTCGGTGCCGCCCTGCGGCAGGAAGTCCGGCGTGAGCTCGGGCAGCAGGTCGCGCAGCGCCTCGCTGTCGACCGAGAGCGGGCTCTGCAGGAAGGCCGTGCCCGCGAAGACCACGAGCCCCACGCGCTCGCCGCGCAGCTCCGGCAGGAGCCCCAGGATCAGGAGCTTCGCGCGCTCGAGCCGGCTCGGGCTCAGATCCGCCGCGAGCATGCTGCGCGAGAGGTCGAGCGCGATCAGCACCTCGCGCGCCTGCTCGAAGCGGCGCTCGGGGATCACGCCCCACTGCGGCCGCGCGAGTGCCGCGAGGCAGAGGAGTGCGCCGAGGAGCAGCCAGGGGCGCCGCCGGCCCGCGCCCCGCGCGAGCCGGCCGCCGAGCTCGGGGACCGGGCGCAGCGCGTCGTTCGAAACGCGGCGCAGGGCGACGTGCGCGGGCCTGCGCGGCGGCGCGCCCCCCTGCGTGCGGCGCGCGAACGCGATGAGCGCGAGCGCGACGAGCGGCGCGAGCCAGAGCAGCTCGGGCGCGCCGAAGTGCAGCCCGTCGCTCATGCGCTCCCGCCTGCGCCGCGGCCGCTTCCCGCGAGCGCGAACGCGAGCACGCCGCAGACGAGGCCGGGCCCCGCGGCCCAGGCGAAGAGCTCCTCGGAGCGCAGCTGCGAGCGCGCGTCGAATTCGATCTTCTTCTCTGCGTCGATCGCCGCGAAGGCCGCGTCGACCGTGTCCGAATCCGCGGCGCGGAAATAGCGCCCACCGGTCTCGTCGGCGATGCGCTGCAAGGTCGGCTCGTCGAGGTCGCTCTGGATCTGGCGGTAGCCGAGCTTGGCCCCGCGCTCGTCGAAGACCGGCATCGGCACGAGGCCCGGCCGGCCCGCGCCGATCGCGTAGACCGGGATGCCGCGCGCCTTCGCGAGCCTCGCGGCTTCGAGCGGCGCGACCGAGCCCGCGTTGCTCGCGCCGTCGGTCAGCAGCACCACGAAGCCGCCCTTGCGCGTGTCGCCGGTCGCGTGCTCGCCGATCGCGAGGCGCGAGACCGCGAGCGCGAGCGCGTCTCCGATCGCGGTGCCGTCCTCGAAGAGTCCGATGCGCAGCCGCTCGATCTGGCGGCGCAGCCAGGCGTGGTCGAAGGAGAGCGGAGCCAGCGTGTAGGCGCGGCCGCCGAACACGACCACGCCGATGCGATCGCCCGCGCGGCGCGCGGTGAAGGCGTCGAGGATCGGCACGATCGCCTCGAGGCGGTTCAGGCGCTTCCCCCCGCGCTCGTAGTCCTCGGCGTACATGCTGCCCGAGAGGTCGATCGCGAGCACGAGGTCGTAGCCCTCGCTCTGCGCGAAGCGGCGCTCGCTGACGCTCTGCGGCCGCGCCAGCGCGAGGCAGAGGAGCGCGATGCCCGCGAAGAGCAGCAGGACCGGGAGCCGCGAGCGCGCGGCGCCGGGTCCGCCGCTCCAGTGCGATGCGAAGGGCACCACCCAGACCACACCGCCTCGGCGCGCGCGCAGCCAGGCCAGCAGCGGGAGGCCGAAGAGGAGCGCGAGCCAGGCCGGATCGCGAAGCGCGAGGCCGCCGTCTCCGCCGAGCGCCTCGATCATCGGTGCAGCCGCTGCATGCGCAGCCGGAAGAAGCGCAGCAGCGCGGCGAGCGGGTCCTCGTCGGTGCCGACGCAGAGGCGCGACTCCGCGGCCGGGAAGAGCGCGCGCAGGCGCTGGTCGCGCTGCGCGCGCCATTCGGCGTGGCGGCGGCGCGTCGCCGCGGCGCGCGTGTCGAGCGGCAAGAGCTCGCCCGAGGTCGGATCGGCGACGGCCAGGACGCCGAGGTCGGGGAGCGCGCGCTCGAAGGGATCCTCGGCGCGCACGCCGATGCACTCGAAGCGCCGGCGCTCCGGAGCGAGGTCCTTCTCCGCCGCGAGCGGCGGGAAGTCGGAGAGCCAGACGAGCACCGCATGCCGCGGAAAGGCCGCGTGCAGGCGCCGCCAGTCGATCGCAGTCTGGCCCTGCGCCTCGAGCGCGGGCGCCGGGCGCAGGCAGAGCTCGCTCGCGGCCGCGAGGATCCGCGCGCGGCCGCGCAGCGGCGGCCGCAGCTCGAAGCGGCCCGGCGCGGCGTAGACGGTGCCCACGCGGTCGCGGCTGCCGGCCGAGACGAGCGCGAAGAGGCCCGCGAGCTCGAGCAGGAGCTCGCGCTTGCTGCGCAGGGCGCTGCCGAACTGCAGCGAGAGCGAGTCTTCGAAGAGCAGCGCGATCGTGAGCTCGCGCTCCTCGACGTACTTCTTGCGGTAGGGCTCGCCGCGGCGCGCGGTGACGTTCCAGTCGATGTCGCGCACGTCGTCGCCGTACTCGTAGCGGACCACCTGGTCGAACTCGCGGCCGCGCCCGCGGAACGCGCTGCGGTACTCGCCGCCGACGAGCGATCCGGCCGCGTGGCGCACGCGCCACTCGAGCCGGCGCAGCAGCGCGGGTGCGCGCGAGAGGGCCGAGATCGCGCTCTGGGCGCTCGCGCTCATCCCGCTACCCGCCGGGCGACGGCACCGCCGTGGCCTCGACGATCTCCTCGAGCAGCGCGTCGGCCGTGAGGCCCTCCGCCTCGGCCTCGTAGGCGAGCGCGATGCGGTGGCGCAGGCAGTCGGCGAAGAGCTCCTGCACGAGATCGGGCGCGACGAAGCTCTTCCCGCGCAGCCAGGCGAGCGCGCGGGAGGACTGCACCAGCGCGAGCGATGCGCGCGGGGAGGCTCCGAAGGCGAGCACGCGGTGCGCGCGGCGCCCCGCGACGCGGCCCTCGCCCGCCGCGAGCTCGCGCGTCGCGCGCACGAGCGCGAGCACGTAGCGCGCGAGCGCCTCCGAGACGTGCACGGCATCCACGCGCGAGCGCAGCTGCAGGAGCTCGGGGCCCGAGGCGACCCTGCGCACGCTGGGCTGCTCGGTCACGCGCCCGAAGCGCAGCAGCATCTCGCGCTCCTCGGGCTCGCTGGGATAGTCGGTCTCCAGCTTGAACAGGAAGCGGTCGACCTGCGCCTCGGGCAGCGGGTAGGTGCCCTCCTGCTCGATCGGGTTCTGGGTCGCCATCACGAGGAAGGGGCGCGGCAGCGGGTGCGACTCGCCGCCGAGCGTGACCTGGCGCTCCTGCATCGCCTCGAGCAGCGCCGACTGCACCTTCGCCGGCGCGCGGTTGATCTCGTCCGCGAGCAAGAGGTTCGCGAAGACGGGGCCGAGGTGGACCTTGAACTCTCCGTCGCGCGGCTGGAACACCATGGTGCCGACGACGTCGCCGGGCAGCAGGTCGGGCGTGAACTGCACGCGCTCGAAGTCGAGGCCCGTCGCGGCGGCCAGGCTGCGCACGAGCAGCGTCTTCGCGAGGCCCGGCATGCCCTCGATCAGCACGTGGCCGTCGGCGAGCAGCGCCGCGAGCAGGCGCTCGATCAGCCGGTCCTGGCCGACGATCGCGCGCTGGATCTCGCCCCGGACCCGCGCGAGCCACTCGGCGCCCTCGCTGCCGCCGGCCGCAGGCGCTGCCGAGGCGACCGCGCGCTCTGCCAGGTCTCGCACGCTGTCCTCCCCCCGACCGATCGGCCGCAGGCGCGGCGCGCATCGGCGCGCGGCAAGGCTAGCGCGCGGGCTCTAGCAGCAAGTGCCGGGCTCGCAGGCCGAGACGGCCTCGCTCGTCGCGCGGTACTCGAGGCCCTTGCTCTCGCGCGGGTGGCGGGGCGCCTTGCGCGAGCAGTCGAAGAGCGCGCGCTCGGCCTCGGGGATCTCGACGCGCGGCGGCAGCGGGACGATCTCGGCCGCGTAGGGCTCGGAGCAGAGCAGCCGGAAGGTCTTGGCGCAGACCGCGGCGCGCTCGCCGCGGCGCAGCCAGTGGCCGTCGTCGTCGAGCACCTGCTTCCAGGGACCGCGGTAGATCACGGCCTGGTTGGCCTCGAAGCAGGGGCCCTGCTTGCCCTTGTGCGCGGTCAGCGTGACCGAGCGGAACTCGATGCCGTCGACCACGCGGAAGGGCGTCTCCGACCACTGGTCGATCGCGATGCCGTGGAAGCCCGCGGCCTCGAGCTCGCGCAGGATCTCGGCTTCCTGGAAGGCTCCCGAGACGCAGCCGCTCCAGAGCTCGGGGTCGGCCTGCAGCCCGGCCGGAACCGGCTCGTCGCAGACGATGTCGGAGATCGCGATGCGCCCGCCGACCTTGAGCACGCGGAAGATCTCGCGGATCAGCTGCGCCTTGTCGCCGGGGCGCACCAGGTTCAGCACGCAGTTCGAGACGACGAGGTCGACCGAGGCGTCCGGGATCAGCGGCGCCTCGCTGCGCTGGCGGGCGCAGTGCTCGTCGCAGGCCGCGAGATCGGAGGCGCGCGCGATCGGGTGCTCGCGCAGCCAGGCGTCGAGGCGGTCGAGGTCGAGCGCGAGGTCCTGGATCCGGCCGCGGCGGAACTCGACGTTCGCGAAGCCGACGCGGCCCGCGACCACGGGCGCGCTCTTGCGCGCGAGCTCGAGCATCTCGTCGTTCAGGTCGACGCCGATCACGCGCCCGGTCGGCCCGGCGACCTGGGCCGCGATGAAGCAGATCTTGCCGCTGCCGCTGCCGAGATCGAGCACGCAGTCGCCCGCGCGCACGTGGCGCGAGGGGTCGCCGCAGCCGTAGTCGCGCTCGAGCACCTCCGGCGGGATCGCCGCGAGATGGCGCGGGTCGTAGTCGACCGGACAGCAGAGCGCGGCCTCGCGCTGCTGGGCCGCGGCGGCGTAGCGCTCGCGCACGGCGCGCTCGACGTCGAGGGTCGGGGCGGAGCTCATCGGGTCCTCCTGCGCAGCGGGACGCCGCGGCCGGTCGCCGGCCCGCGCCGCCTCCCGGAAGCCCGGGTCGCTCAGGATGGGATGCGCGAGACGCCGATCGGGAACGGCCCCCTGGGCCGGGGCACTCTAGCCGAGCTTCAGGATCACCCGCTCGATCGCCTCGATCACGCCGCCCTCGGCGTTGCTGCGGACGACGAGGTCCGCTGCGGCCTGCGCGCTGCGCACCGCGTTTCCCATCGCGATGCCGAGGCCGGCGCCGCGGATCATCTCGACGTCGTTGCTGTCGTCGCCGATCGCGACGATCTCGCGCGGCGCGACGCCCTCCTCGGCCGCGAGCTGCGCGAGAGCCTGCCACTTGCCCGAGCCGGCCGGCAGGAACTCCTGGATCTGGCCCTGGTAGTTCTTGTTCTGCAGCGAGTGCGCGACGACGCGCTCGCCGAGCTGCGCCTGCGCGCGCTCGCGCAGGGGCGCCAGGGCCGCGTCCTCGCGCATCGTGCTGACCATGATCACGTCGTCCGCGAGCTCGCTCGCGACGTCGGCGACCACGCGCGTGTAGGGCCGGGCGTCGTCGAGGTACTCGCGCTGGAAGGGGTGGCAATCGTCCATGCGCTCGGTCAGGAGATCGGTCGCGGCCGGGAAGCGGTCCACGTAGACCATCGGACAGCCGACCCCGCGGACGAGCCCGACCACCTCGCGCGCGAGCGCGGGCGCCATGTAGCGGCCCCGCAGCGTGCGCCCGCTCCGGATGTCCTTCACGAGCACGCCGTTGTGCACGACGATCGGGCCCTCGAGGCCGAGATCCTGCGCGAGCGGCAGTGCGCTGCGGAAGCGCCGGCCGGTGCATAGCACCACGCGCAGGCCCCGATCGCGCGCAGCCTGCACCGCCTGGATCACGCCGGAATTCAGCTTTCCGAAGGGGTCGAGCAGCGTGCCGTCGATGTCGAGGGCCAGGATCCGGTAGCGCATGGGGCTCCGAGCCGTGCGAGCGAGGCGCGTAGTCTGACGGGCGCTTCGGCGTCCCGCACCCCGCGCTGTAGCACGGCTCAGGGCTTCGCAGCTGCCGCCTGGCTGCGCATGCGCTGCTCGAGCTCCTCGAGGCTCTTCGGCCAGTCCCGCTTGAGCAGGCGCGAGAGCGCGCGGTCGGCCAGCAGGCGGCCCCCGGTCTGGCAGCGCGCGCAGTAGTGGCTCTCGCTCTCCGCGTGCACGATCCGCTGCACGGGCGCGCCGCAGGCGGGGCAGGGCAGGCGGAAGCGGCCGTGCACGGCCATCCCGGGGCGGAAGGCCGTGACCCGCTCGGGGAAGCCGCTGCCGAGCTCCCGGCGCAGCCGCGCGGTCCACTCCGCGAGCGTGCCGCGGGTGGCCTCGAAGAGCCGCTCGACCTCGCCCGGCTCGAGCCGGCTCGTGAGCGCGACCGGCGAGAGGCGCGCCGCGTGCAGGATCTCGTCCGAGTAGGCGTTGCCGATGCCGGAAAAGAGCTTCGGGTCGGTCAGCGCGCGCTTCAGCGTGTGGTTCTCGCGCTGCAGCCGCTCGCGGAACGCGGGGAGCCCGCAGCCGAGGGGCTCGAGGCCGCCCGGGTCGTGGAGCGCGAGCGCGGCCTCACCCCGCACGAGGTGGAGCGACGCGCGGCGCCTCGTGCCCGCCTCCGTGAGCGCGACGCTGCCGTGCTCGAAGTCGAAGTGCGCGAGCGCCCTGCGCCGCGCGCGCGACCGCGCGCGCGGCTGCCAGTGCAGGCGCCCCGCGATCATCAGGTGCAGCACCAGGAAGAGCTCGCCCTCGAGCGCGATCACGAGGCGCTTGCCGAGGCGCTGGAAGCCCAGCGCCCGGCGCCCAGCGGCGGCCTCGAGCGGAGGATCGACCGAGCGCAGCAGCGAGGGACCCGCGACGCGCAGGCCCAGGAGCACGCGCCCGCCCACGTGGCGCTCGAGGGCCTCGAGGTAGAGCGTGAGATCCGGCAGCTCCGGCACGCCTCCAGCATCGCATGCCTCGCGCGCGAGGCCGCGATTGACAAGCGCGTGCCCGCGCCCGGATCATGCCGCCCGGGCCACGCACGAGGAGGCAGGCATGCGTCTCGCAGGAAAGGTCGCGATCGTCACCGGCGGAGCCCAGGGCATCGGCCGCGCCTACTGCCTGCGCTTCGCGAAGGAGGGCGCCGCGGTCGCGATCGTCGACCTGCGCGGCGACCAGGCCGAGGGCGTCGCGCGCGAGATCCGCGCAGCGGGCGGTCGCGCGCTCGCGCTCGCGCAGGACATCACCGACGAGGCCGCGATGCAGGCGATGGCCGCGCGCGTGAGCCGGGAGCTCGGCGGGATCCACGTGCTCGTCAACAACGCCGCGCTCTACTACGACCAGAACCTCGCGGACCAGTCGATCGCGTACCTGCGCAAGAACGTCGAGATCAACCTGATCGGGCAGCTCGTGGTCGCGCGAGCCGTCTTCCCGGCGATGAAGGCCGCGCGCGCGGGCTCGATCATCAACATCTCGTCGACGGCCGCCTACCCGCTGCCGCTGCCGCCGATGCCGGGCGAGAACTTCAGCACGAGCGCCTACGGCGTGACCAAGGCCGGCGTGATCTACCTGACCCAGCAGATGGCGAAGTTCGCGGGTCCCTTCGGGATCCGCGTGAACGCGATCGCGCCGGGCGTCACGATGAGCGAGGCGACGAAGAAGATCGTGCCCGAGTTCGCGCTGACCGGCCTCGCGCAGGCGTCGCCGCTCGGCAAGACGCTCGAGCCCGACGATCTGACCGGCGTCGCGGTCTTCCTCGCGAGCGAGGACAGCGCGCTCATGACCGGCCAGACGCTCGTGGTCGACGCGGGCGTCTGGATGCTGGGCTAGCGCGAGCGCGGCCTAGCGCCACGCGAAGCGCGGCTGGTCGAAGTGCGCGACGCGCGTCGCGCGCCCGTGCAGCGCGACCTCGCGCAGCTGGAACACGATCGCCGCGGTCGGCGCGTGCAGCGAGATCCCGAGCAGCGGGATCGAGAGCAGCGCGCGCGGACTCCCGGGAATGTGGTGGATGCAGGGGACGTCGGGGCGCTCGAGCTCCGAGAGCGGAACGCGGTGGGTCTCGGCGACCTCGCGCGGGTCCGGGTCGAGGTCGGGCGCCGGCCCGGCCCAGATCACGACGGGCGTCATCGCGAAGCCCGAGCGCGTCGGATAGTCGTCGAGCAGGCCGAGCACGCTGTCCGGGGCGAGCGAGAGGCCGAGCTCCTCGCGCAGCTCGCGCAGCGCGCAGCGCTCGGGCGTCTCGCCCGGGTCGAGGCGCCCGCCCGGCAGCGACCACTGCCCGCCGTGGTTGCGCAGGCCGGCCGCGCGCCGGGTCAGGAAGAAGCAGGCGGCGCCGCTCGCGTCGGCGCTGAGCGCGAGCGCCACGGCCGCGCGGCGCAGGGCCGGGTCCGCGATCGGGCTGCGCGCGAAGCCGGCGAGGTGGGCCGCGACGCGTTCGCGCAGTGCCGGGTCGAGCGGAAGGCTCATCGCTCGACCGGGAAGCCGCGCGCGCTCCAGCCCTTCCAGCCCTGCGCGAGCGAGACGACGCGCGTGAAGCCCATCTGCTGCAAGGTGCGCGCCGCGAGCGCACTGCGGTTGCCGCCGCCGCAGTAGAGCACGAGCCTGCGCTCGCGGTCGGCGAGCCAGGGGTCGCGCTTCTCGTGCGCGAGGTCGGCCTTCACCTCGAGGAAGCCGCGCGGCGAGCTCCTCGCGCCCGGGATGTGGCCGTCCGCGTACTCGTCGGGCTCGCGCACGTCGAGGAAGTGCCAGGAGGGGTCCTGCTCGAGGCGCCGGCGGCCTTCCTCGGGCGAGATCTCCTCGACCTCGCGCAGGGCCTCCCGCACGAAATCGTCGAGCGTCTTCGCGCGCGTCGTCACGTGGTCACCGCGTCCAGTAGAGCGCCGCGAGCGCGACGAGCCCGAAGCCGAGCACGCTGACCTGGATCGCGCGGTCCTGGTACAGGATCTCCTCGGCGCGCTCGCCGAGGTTGGCCGTGTCGACGAGCAGGTGGTAGCGGAAGAGCGCGAACATCACGAAGGGCAGGGTCAGCGCGAGCAGGTTGAAGTTCGTCTCGGAGAGGTGGCGCAGGTCGAGCAGGTAGAGCGCATAGCTGATCAGGACGCCGGCCAGCGAGGCCGCGGTGAAGACCGAGAGCGACTCGCGGGAGTAGGCGCGCAGCACCGGCCGCGTGTGTACGGCCTCCTCCGAGAGCGCCAGCATCTCGGCCTTGCGCTTCGAGAGCGCGATGAAGAGCGACACGAAGACCGTGGTCAACATGAACCAGTCCGAGATCGGAACCGCGATCGCGAGCGCGCCCGAGAGCGCGCGCACGACGAAGCCCGACGCGATCAGCATCACGTCGAGGATCGCGACGTGCTTGCCGGCCAGCGAGTAGAAGTGACTCATCGCGAGGTAGATCAGGAGCGCGAGGCCGAAGGGGGGCCCGACCGCGAGGAAGGCGAGCGCGAGGCTGCCGAGGCTCAGGCCCGCGGCGAGCGCGAGCGCGAGCGCGGGCGAGACGCGACCCGACGCGATCGGGCGCTGGCACTTCTCGGGATGCAGGCGATCGCGCTCCGCGTCGACGAGGTCGTTCAGCACGTAGACCGACGACGCGCCGCCGCAGAAGGCCACGAAGGCCAGGGCCGCGAGGAAGAGCGCCTGCGGATCGAAGAGCTTGCGCGCGAAGAGGAGCGCCGCGAAGACCAGCACGTTCTTGACCCATTGCTGCGGTCGGAGGAGCGCCAGGGGCGGCGGCAGGGTCGGCACGGCGCGCAGATGGAATCACAGGCCCGGGGTCGCGGCACGGCCCGCCGCGCCGCGCGGGCGCGCGCTGCGGTCGCCGCGGAGCGGGGAGGCTATTCTCGGCACCCGTTCCCGCCGCGCGCGAAGAGGAGCAGCGACCCGATCCGCCATGTCCCGAGACGCCGAGACCGATCCTTCCCTGCCCAGTGTCGAACAGGAGCGCTTCGACGCGCTCAGCAGCTTCGGTGTGAATGCCGCGCTCGTCGAGGAGATCCGCCAGCGCTACGAGGTGGATCCGAGCTCGGTCGACGAGTCCTGGTCCGAGGTCTTCGAGGACGAGGTCGAGGCGGAGGCGCCCGCGCTGCGCCGGCCGCCGCGCGAGCCGATCCCCGCCCCGGCGGAGGCAGCGGCTGCGCCGCGCGCGACGGCCGCTGCCGAGCCCTCGCGCGAGGAGGCCGAGCGCGCCGACGCGAACGCGCGGGTGCTGCGCCTGATCCACTCCTACCGCGCGCGCGGCCACCGCGTCGCCGACACCGACCCGCTCGGCGGCCGCCCATCCTATTTCCCGGAGCTCGACCCGGCCCACTACGGCCTCGGCGCCGACGATCTCGACCGCTTCTTCATCGCGGGCGACCTGCCGGGCGGCGCGCTGCAGACGCTGCGCCAGATCCTCGAGCGGCTGCGCGCGACCTGGTGCCGCAAGATCGGCGTCGAGTTCACGCACGTGCAGGATCCGGGGCGCAAGGCCTGGCTGCAGCGGCGCCTCGAGGAGTCGCAGAACGAGACCGCGGCGCCCGCGAGCGAGCGCCTGCGCATCCTCGAGAAGCTCTCGGCGGCGGAGCTCTTCGAGCGCTTCCTGCACACCAAGTTCGTGGGCCAGAAGCGGTTCTCGCTCGAGGGCGCCGAGGCCCTGATCCCGCTGCTCGACACGATCGTCGAGGACGCGCCGAAGCAGGGCATCCGCGAGCTCGTGATCGGCATGGCGCACCGCGGCCGGCTGAACGTGCTCTCGAACATCCTCGGCAAGTCGCTGGTCTCGATCTTCTCGGAGTTCGAGGACTCGCCGCTCGTCGACACGCCCTTCGGCTCGGGCGACGTCAAGTACCACAAGGGCTACACGAGCGACCGCACCACGCGCGACGGCGGCACGGTGCACCTCTCGCTGACCGGAAATCCGTCGCACCTCGAGGCCGTCGACCCGGTCGTCGAAGGGCGCGCGCGGGCGAAGCAGCAGCGCATGGGCGACCGCCAGCGCAGCCAGGTCGTGCCGATCCTGATCCACGGCGACGCCGCCTTCGCGGGCCAGGGGATCGTGGCCGAGACGCTGAACCTCTCGCAGCTCGCGGGCTACGCGACGGGCGGCACGCTCCACGTCGTCGTCAACAACCAGATCGGCTTCACGACGACGCCCGCCGAGGCTCGCTCGACGCTCTACTGCACCGACGTCGCGAAGATGATCCAGGTGCCGATCTTCCACGTGAATGGCGACGAGCCGGAGGCGGTGGTCCACTGCGTGCGCGAGGCGCTGGCCTACCGCCAGCGCTTCCGCGAGGACGTCGTGATCGACCTCGTCTGCTACCGCCGCCACGGGCACAACGAGGGCGACGAGCCCTCCTTCACGCAGCCCGCGCTCTACGAGAAGATCCGGCGCCGCGAGTCGGTGCGGAAGCTCTACACCGACCACCTGCTCGCGCTGCACGTGCTGCGACCCGAGGACGTGCGCCGGATCGAGGACGATCTCTCGGGCCAGCTGCGCATCGCGCTCGAGCGGATCGACACGAAGCCGCCCGAGAGCGACGTCACTGCGCAGCCGAGCGGCTCCTGGGTCGGGCACTCCTGGGTGCGCGGCAACGAGGATCCGGAGACCGGCGTGCCGATCGAGCGGCTCGCGCAGATCGCGGAGCGCATCGGCAGCCTGCCCTCGCACTGGAACCCGCATCCGAAGCTGCTGCCGCTGCTCGAGCGGCGGCGCAAGGTGGTGGCCGAAGACCTGCCGATCGACTGGGGCATGGCCGAGGCGCTCGCCTTCGGCTCGCTCCTGCTCGAGGGCACCGCGGTGCGCCTCTCGGGACAGGACAGCGTGCGCGGCACCTTCAGCCACCGTCACGCCTCCTTCGTCGACCAGAAGACGGGCGAGGAGTACATGCCGCTCGCGCATCTCTCCGAGACGCAGGCGAACTTCGAGGCCTACGACAGCCTGCTCTCCGAGGCGGCGGTGCTCGGTTTCGAGTACGGCTACAGCGTTGCGGATCCGAAGACGCTGACGCTCTGGGAGGCGCAGTTCGGCGACTTCGCGAACGGCGCGCAGGTGATCATCGACCAGTTCATCAGCTCGGCGCTCTCGAAGTGGCAGCGCCTCTCGGGCCTCGTGATGCTGCTGCCGCACGGCTACGAGGGACAGGGGCCCGAGCACTCGAGCGGGCGCATCGAGCGCTTCCTGCAGCTCTGCGCCGATTCGGACGAGAACCTGCAGATCGCCAACTGCTCGACGGCGGCCCAGTACTTCCATCTGCTGCGGCGGCAGATGCGCCGGCGCTGGCGCGCTCCGCTCGTGATCTTCACGCCGAAGAGCCTGCTGCGGGCTCCCGAGGCCGCGGCGCGCGCGAGCGAGCTCGTGGTCGGGCGCTTCGAGACCCTGATCGACGACGCGACGGCGTCCCCTGCAGCGACCGGGATCGAGCGCCTGGTCCTGTGCAGCGGCAAGCTCTGCCACGAGCTCCTGGCCGAGCGCGGCAAGCGCGAGGCCGCGGGCGCCCCGCGCACGGCCGTGGTGCGCGTCGAGCAGCTCTTCCCGTGGCCCGCGGCCGAGCTCGAGCAGATCGTCCGGCGCTATGCGAACGCGCGCGACGTCGTGTGGGCCCAGGAGGAGCCGCGCAACATGGGGGCGTGGACCTTCGCGCGCGAGCACCTCGAGCAGCTCCTCGACGCGGCTCCGGCGCGCGCGGGAGCGCGCGCGCTGCGCTACGCCGGCCGCGCGGCGGCCGCGAGCCCGGCGGTCGGCTCGATGCGCGTGCACAAGCAGCAGCAGGAGGAGCTCGTCGCGGCGGCCTTCGGAGACGCCGCGCGCGCCGAATGAGGCGCGCGCGACTCCGCGCGGCGGCGGCGGCCGGAGGCGGCGCCGCGCTCGCAGGGCTCTTGCTCTTCGCGTTCTGCGAGCCGCGCCTCGACCTCTCGCCGGGCCTCTGGCTCGCGAACTTCCGCGAGGTCGTTCCCGGGCGCCTCTACCGCTCGGGCCAGCTCGACCCGGCGCAGCTCCGCGAGGTCGTCGAACGCTTCGGGATCCGCAGCGTCGTGAACCTGCGCGGCTACGACCCGCGGCCGGCATGGCACCGCGCCGAGCGCGAGGCGGCCGGGCGACTCGGAGTCGCACACTTCGACGTGCACCTCTCGGCGCGCAGCCTGCCGCGCCGCGAGGAGCTGCTCAAGCTGCTCGCGCTCTACCGCAGCACGCCCGTGCCGATCCTCGTGCACTGCGAGAGCGGAGCGGACCGCGCGGGCGAGGCCGCGGCGCTCTACCGGATCGAGCTGCTCGGCGAGGCGCCCGAAGCAGCGGCCGCGGCCGAGCTCGGCTTGACCGAGCGTCACTGGCGCTGGCGCAAGCCCGAGAAGCGCGCGTTCCTCGCGCGCTATGGGGGGCTCGCGTGGCTGCGCGAGCGCTACGACCCCTGCGGCGACGACTGGCAGGGCCTGCGCAGGCCGCGCAGCTGTGCGAGCGCGGCTCGCGGGGGCGCAGCGGGCGGCTAATCTTCGCGCGCCCGCAACGCGCCCCGGCCCGCAGCGCCGGGGCCGATCCCCGAGCGGCCCGCGCAACGCGATCGCTCGCCCAGGAGTCCCATGGATCTCTCCTTCGGTCCCGAGTACGAGAGCTTCCGGAAGGAAGTGCGCGGATTCCTCGAGCAGCACTGGCCGCCCGCGGAGGGCGTGAACGACGAGACCGTGCGCCGGTTCCGCAAGCAGGCCGTCGAGCGCGGCTACCTGCTGCGCGCGATACCGAAGCGGTACGGCGGTTCGGAGCAGCCGCCCGACGAGCTCAGGTCGATCGTGTTGCGCGAGGAGTTCCACAAGCGGCGCGCGCCGATGGACTACCGCGGCATCGGCACGATGATGCTCGTGCCGACGCTGCTCGAGCGAGGCGAGGAGTGGCAGAAGGAGTTCTTCGTCCCGAAGTCCGTGACCGGCGAGTACGTCTGGTGCCAGGGCTACAGCGAGCCGGGCTCCGGCAGCGACCTCGCGTCGCTGAAGACGCGCGCCGAGCTCGCCGGCGACGAGTGGGTGATCAACGGCCAGAAGATCTGGACCACCCAGGCCCAGCACGCGCACTACATGTTCTGCCTCTGCCGCACCGAGCCCGAGGCGCCCAAGCACGCGGGCATCTCGTATCTCCTGATCCCGATGAAGCAGCCCGGGATCGAGGTGCGCCCGCTCAAGAACATGGCCGGTGGCGAGGACTTCAACGAGGTCTTCTTCAGCAACGCGAAGACGAAGAAGGACTGGATCGTCGGCAAGCGCGGCGAGGGCTGGCTCGTCTCGCGCACCACGCTCAAGCACGAGCGCAATTCGATCGGGAGCTCCGAGGGCAGTGCGATCCAGCTCGCGGGCCTCGTCCAGCTCGCAAAGACGGCGCTGCGCAACGGTCGGCCCGCGATCCAGGATCCCGAGATCCGCCAGCGCCTCGTGAACCTCGAGGGGACCGTCCGCTCGCACCAGTACTCGGGCCTCTACCAGCTCACGAAGAGCGTCAAGAACGAGAACCCCGGGCCGATCGCGACGATGAACAAGCTGATCTCGACCAACATCGGCAACGAGATCGCGCGCATCGCGCTCGACCTCGTCGCGGAGGACGGTCTGCTCGACCCGATCGCGGACGAGCGGCTGATGGGGCTGGCCCCAGGCAGCGGCCGCGGCTGGATCGGTCAGTACATGTACTCGCTGGGCATCGCGACCGCGGGCGGCACCGCGAACATCCAGCGCAACGTGATCGGCGAGCGCGGCCTCGGTCTGCCGCGCGACGTCTTCGCCGACAGGAGCTCCGGAAAGTGAACTTCGATCTCTCGGAAGAGCAGGGGCTGCTGCAGGAGACCCTCCGCCAGTTCGCCCAGAACGAGTGCCCACCGACGCGCCTGCGCGCGCTCTTCGAGAGCGCCGAGGGCCACGATCCCGCGCTCTGGCGCGGGCTCGCCGAGCTCGGGATCGCCGGTCTCTGCGTGCCCGAGGAGCACGGCGGGGCGGGCCTCGAGCTGCTCGATCTCGCGCTCGCCGCGGAGGCGCTCGGGCGCGCGGCGCTGCCGGGCCCCTTCTTCGGCCACTCGCTCGCCTGCCTGGCCCTCGCGCTCGCCGGAAGCGACGCGCAGAAGCGCGCCTGGCTGCCCCGCCTCGCCTCGGGCGAGGCGATCGGCACGCTCGCGCTGGGCGAGCCGGGCGGCATCTGGCAGCCCGAGGAGTGGCGCGTCGAGGTCGCGCGCGGCGCGCTCCGCGGCGCGAAGACGGCCGTGCCCTGGGCGCGCATCGCCAATCTGATCGTCGTCGGGACCGCGGGAGGCGGACTCGCGCTCGTCGAGCCGGGCGCCGCGGGCGTCAAGATCGAGGACATGGGCGGCGTCGACCGCACGCGCCGGATCGACTCGCTCGGCCTCGAGGACGCGGCCTGCGAGCCGCTGCCGGGCGGCGCCGAGGCCGCGCCGCGCGTGCGCGACGCCGCGCTCGTGCTGCTCGCGGCCGACGCCTATGCCGCCGCGCAGTGGCTCGTCGCGACGACCGTCGAGTACGCCAAGACGCGCGAGCAGTTCGGCGTCACGATCGGCCACTTCCAGGCGCTCAAGCACCAGCTCGTCGCGATGGCGGTCGAGATCGAGCCCGCCCGCGCGCTCTACTGGTATGCGGCCCACGCCTTCGACCACCTGCCCGAGGAGGCACCGCGCCTGGCGGCGCTGGCCAAGGCGCATCTCACGGAGCGCGCGCAGCAGATCGCGCGCGACGCGGTCGAGGCGCACGGCGGCATCGGCTTCACCTGGGAGTGCGACGTCCAGATCTGGTTCAAGCGCTGCATGTTCGACCGCGCCTTCCTCGGCATCCCGAGCGTGCACCGCGAGCGCGCCGCGCAGCTCGCGGGCTGGTAGGCGCGCGCGTCGCGGCGCGCATCGAGCGGGCCTCAGTCCGCCGCGAGGAAGTCGAGCAGCAGCGCCGCGAGCGCGGCCTCGGCGTCGAGCATCACGACGTGGCCCGCGCGCGGCACCACGGCCGCGCGCCGCTCGGGGCGCCCCGCGAGCATCCGTGCCTGCACCTCCGGCGGGAAGAGCGGCGACTCCGCGCCGCGCACCACGAGCAGCGGCGCGCGGATCGCGTCGAGACACTGCCAGATGTAGGCCGATTCGGCGGCGGCCCAGTCGCGTCGCGAGAGCGGCGCTCCGCTCTCCGGGTGCTCGTGCTGCTTGGGCCGCAGCGTCTCGGGATCGAGTCTCGAGACGAAGCCGCCCGCGCCGTCGGGCGCGAGCCAGGCGCGCGCGAGCGCGAGCAGGCGCTGCGGCTCCGCCTGCGGATGCCGTCGCGCGAGGCGCGCGGCGAAGCCCTCGGCCGTCGCGTGGCGCTCCGCGAGCGCGGCGCGGTAGCGGCGCAACACCTCCGCCTCCTGCGCCGCCTCCTGCTCGGGCGCCGCAGCCGCGATCTCCGCGGGCGTCTCGATCAGCACGAGGCGCGCGAGCCGGCCGCGCCAGCGGCGCAGGAAGCGCAGCGCGGTGTAGCCGCCGAGCGAGTGCGCGACGAGCGCGAGCTGCGAGAGGCCCAGCCGCTCGACCACGGCGAGCAGATCGGCCTCGAAGTACCTGTGCAGATAGCGGCCCTGCGGGTCGCGGTCGGAGCCGCCGTGGCCGCGCGCGTCGAGCGCGAGCACGCGGTAGCGCGCGCAGAGCGCCCGCGCGAAGGGGTCCCAGATGCGCCCCGAGTGGCCGAATCCGTGGTGGAAGAGCAGGGTGGGGCGCGCACGCGAGGCGCCCGGCCGATCCCACTCGAGCAGCTGCAGCGCGAGCCCGCCCGAAGCGGGCACGCGCAGCGCGCGCGGCTCCGGCGGTTCGCAAGCGCTCTCGTCCATCGCGCGGCGGCTCCTGCTCGCGGCGGCGGCGCCGGCGGCGTGCCCCGCGCGCGGCACGCTACCGCAGTGCGCGCGGCTCCCGCTCAGCCGAAGAGGCCGAGCTGCGGATCCGACGGGCGGCGGAACGCGGCGCTCGAGAGCGGCGCTCGACTCTGCGCGAGCCCGGCGCGCCGGCAGGCGAGCGCGAGCAGCTGCTCGACCTGCTCGGCGAAGACGCCCTCGCCGCGCATGCGCGAGTGGAAGCGCGGGTCGCTCGCGCGGCCGCCGCGCACGGCCCGGATCCGGCTCCAGATCTTCGCCTTGCGCTCGGGGTAGTGCTGCTCGAGCCAGCGCTCGAAGAGATCGGCCAATCCGTGCGGCAGCCGCAGCATCACGTGGCGCACCGCGCAGGCGCCGGCTGCTGCGGCGCGCTCGACGATGCGCGGGATCTCGTGGTCGTTCAGGCCCGGGATCACCGGCGCGAGCAGCACGCCGACGGGGACTCCCGCCGCGCACAGCCGCCGCACGGCCTCGAGGCGCTGCTCGGGCGGCGACGCGCGCGGCTCGAGCCGGCGCTGGAGCTCGCGGTCGAGGCTCGTGATCGAGACGAAGACGAGCGCCGCTCCGTGCGCGGCGAGCGCCGCGAGCAGATCGGCGTCGCGCACGACGAGCGCACTCTTCGTCACGACCGTCACGGGATTGCGGAACTCCGCGAAGACCTCGAGGCACTGCCGCGTGATGCGCAGGCGCTGCTCGGCGGGCTGGTAGGGATCGGTGACGCCGCCGATCGCGACCACCTGCGGGCGCCAGCGCGGCGACGCGAGCGCCTTGCGCAGCAGTGCCGCGGCTTCGGGCTTGAACAGGATCTTCGTCTCGAAATCGAGGCCGAGCGAGTAGCCCAGATACTCGTGCGTGGGGCGCGCGTAGCAGTAGATGCAGCCGTGTTCGCAGCCGCGGTAGGGATTGAGGCTCGAATCGAAGGGGACGTCCGGGCTGTCGTTGTGGGAGAGCAGGCTGCGCGAGGCGTCCGCAATCAGCTGCGTCGCGGCGGCAGGCAGCTCCTCGCCGGACGCGCGCACCGCCTCGAGAAACTCGGCATCGGCCTCGAGGCGGAGCCGCTCGAAGCGGTTGCCGGGGTTCTCGCGCGCGCCGCGGCGGGGGAGGCGGGTCACGAAGCGAAAATTAGACGAAACTCGCAGCCGATGTCAACGCCCGCATCCCCGCGCTTCCTCCCATTCCTCTCTTGCGCGCGGGACCCGGGCGCACGAGCCCTTCGGAACGCGGCGGGTCGCTCCGTTCGCCTCCACTCGAATGGCCACGTCCTCCCTTTCAGGTCCCGGTTTCGGCACGCGGGAGCTCGCGCCGTGTATCGCCACCCCGGGTGCTCCCGCCTCGCTTACCCTGCCGGCGCCGGTGTCGTCGCTCTGCCTAACAGACTGCTCCGGCCGCCGAGCCCGGGTGGCTCCGCATGCGGGCAGCTTCCGGCCGCGATCGCGGAGCGGCCACGTGGCGGAGCTCGAGCCGCGGCGCCCGGCGAGATGGATCGGGGCGAAGCGGGTCGCGGCTGCCGGAACATGGGCTCGTTCCGGATGCTCGCGTCTCATCGCGAGCCGCTGTGGCAGCAGCGATCGCCGGGGGGCCCCGGCCGCGTCGAGGAGCCCCGGTTCCGTTATGCTCACGAGCGGAGTCGCAGGGCCGGGATGTCGGATCGGGACCTCGCGGATCGCCTCGTCAACTACGCCGACGCCGTCGCAGCTCTGGCCTTCGTCGGTGTCTCGGGTCTCGGGATCGGAGTCGCCGATCCGGACATCCGCTGCACGCTCGCGGGCGCGAAGCCCACGGCGCTCCTCTCGAACCTGCTCTCCGGTGCCCTCTTCTCGACGGCGCTGGTCGTGCTGCGCCGCTGGGAGCTGGACCTGCGCAGCGGCGATGCCGGCTCTCCGAAGGGGCAGCGCTACGCCCGGTTCCTGCACGGCGCGCGGCTCCTGGTGGTGTGGGCATCGGTCGCGATGGTCGCGCTGCTCGTCGCCGGAATCGATCGGGAGGGCTGCGGGCCCGGATGAATCCGCTGCCGGCCGGAGCCCGGCCGGGACGTGGTAGCGTCGGGCAGCCGAGCCGGGCGCGTCCGCAACCGCTGAGCGGCGGCCGTTCGGGACGCCGGTTCGGAGTGGACTCCCCCGGCCGCGCTTCCGCCAGGAGACGAGCGATGAAGGCATTGAAGATCGCCGCGGTCGCGGCTCTGGTCTACGCGGGGATCGTCACCGCGTTCGAGTCCATGATCGGGATCCTCCAGCCTGCGGCCGAATCGAACATCGTCATCACCACCCTGGATGGCAACGGGGCCCCGCACGACCGGGTCGTGGCGCGCCTCGAGAGCGGCGGCCAGCTCTACGTCGCGGCCAACCACTGGCCTCGCGCGTGGTACGAGCGCGCGCTCGAGAACCCGCAGGTGCAGGTCGCGCTCGGAGGCGAGAAGCGCGCCTATCGCGCCGTCCCGGTCGCGGACGCCGAGCACGAGCGGGTCGACGGCGACAACCGCCTGGGCCTCGTCTTCCGCTTCCTGACCGGCTTTCCGCCGAGGTACTTCCTGCGGCTGGATCCGATCTAGGCGGCGCTCCCGGCGCGGGCCGCGCGCGGCGGCGTGGTCGGAGGGTTCGCATGGATCTCAGGCTCTTCGCGACGGTCTTCTCGACGATCTTCGTGGCCGAGCTCGGCGACAAGACGCAGCTCGCAACGCTGCTCTTGGGTCCTGCTCGTTCCGGAGTGAGGCGGCCGCCCGACGCGGGTGGGCGCCCGGGACGCGAAGCGGATGGAGGATGGAGATGGCGACGATCGAGGAGGTTGCCGACGGGATCTACCGCGTGAACACCCCCGTGGATCCGAGCGTGGTCGAGGGCGGATTCAGCTTCAACCAGTACCTGATCGCCGACGAGGAGCCGCTGCTCTTCCACACCGGGTCGAGGCGGCTCTTCGAATCCGTCGCCGCGGCGATCGGACGCGTGATCGAGCTCCGCGAGCTTCGCTACGTCGCGTTCTCGCACCACGAGCAGGACGAGGATGGCGCGCTGAACCAGTTCCTCTCGGCCGCGGGCTCGGCGCTTCCGCTCTGCGGCGCCGTGAACGCGATGATCAATGCGGACGGGATGGACCGCCCGCCGCGCGTGATGCAGGACGGGGAGACCCTGAGCCTCGGCCGCCACGTGCTGCGCTGGCTCGACGCGCCGCACGTTCCGCACGGCTGGGAGGCGGGCTACCTGATGGAGCACACGACGCAAACGCTCCTGTGCGGCGATCTGTTCACACAGCCGGGGACGGGCGAGCGCAGCGTCACCGAGGCGGACGTGCTCGAGCCGAGCGAGGCCTTCCGGAAGACGGGCGGCGACTACTTCTCGCACGGGGCGCACCTGCAGCGCAGTCTGGCCAGGATGGCATCGCTCGAGCCGGCGCTGCTCGCGTGCATGCACGGCAGCGCATGGCGCGGCGATGCGAAGCGCCTGCTCCAGGAGCTCGCGCGCCGCCTCGACGAACGCGGTTGAGGCGCGCGCGGAGCTCCTTCCCGGGCCGAGGCGGCGGGCGGCGATCGCGGAGCGCTCGCCGCGCCGTCGCCCGAGGCAAGAGCCGAGCACGACTCGGTTGACACTGCTGGGCTCTTCGTTTACCCAAACATCGGAACCGACGCGGTTTCCGAAGGAGCTCGGAATGCGGGGGAAGCGGAGCGGGCGCCGGCGACGCTGGCCGCGCCGGATCTGCAGCGCAATCGCCGCAGTGGCGACCGCGGCCCTCGCCGGCGCGGAGGAACTCGCGCTGCCGGTGCCGCCGGGAGTGCTCCCGCCCGAGGTGCCCGCGGACAACCCGCCGACGGCCGCCAAGGCCGAGCTCGGCCAGAAGCTCTACTTCGACACGCGCCTCTCGACGGACGGCAGCGTCGCGTGTGCGTCCTGCCACGATCCGAAGCACGCGTTCGCGGACCCGCGCGGAAAGGCCACCTCGGCGGGCGTCGGCGGCGCCGCAGGCACGCGCAACGCGCCGACCGTGCTGAATGCCGCGTTCCTCGCCTCGCAGTTCTGGGACGGCCGCGAGCCCACCTTGGAAGCCCAGGCGGTGCAGCCGCTGATCAATCCGATCGAGCACGGCTTCGCCGATCACCCGGCGGTCGTCGCGCACCTGCGCGGCCTCGCGGACTACCCGCCGCACTTCGCGAAGGCCTTCGGCAGCGACGAGATCACGATCGAGCGGGTGGGGCAGGCCCTCGCGAGCTTCGAGCGCACGCTGCTCAGCCTCGAGGCGCCGATCGATCGCTTCCTCGCAGGGGATGCTGGCGCGATCTCCGAGTCGGCGAGGCGCGGCTGGGAGCTCTACAACGGCAAGGCGCGCTGCAACACCTGCCACGGCCGGATCGACGTGATTCCGCTCTTCACCGACGACCTGTTCCACAACCTCGGCGTCGGCACGCAGCGGATCGACTTCGACAGCGTGGCGCGCAAGGCGGCTGCGGCCGTGGACGCGGGACGGTCGATCGACGCGCTCGCGCTAGGCGACGCCGCCGCGAGCGAGCTCGGGCGCTTCCTCGTCACGCGCGAGCCCAAGGACCTGGGCGCGTTCAAGACGCCCCAGCTCCGAAACGTCGCCCGCACGGCCCCCTACATGCACGATGGGAGCGAGGCGACGCTCGAGAGCGTGATCGCGTTCTACGACCGCGGGGGCAACGACAACCCCTACCTCGACGGCGGGATGCGCCCGCTGGGACTCAGCGACCAGGAGAAGGCGGACCTCGTCGCATTGATTCAGAGCTTCACGAGCGACGACCTCGAGCGCTTCGAAGCGCTCCGCGGGCTCGCGCGGTAGTCGCAGGGGAGGGCCACCGATGTACCGCAACGACATGACGCGCAAGCAGATCGAGCGCGCGCTCGCCGAGCGCTCGCCCGAGGACCAGCGGCTCTTGCAGACGCTGGAAAACTGCGACCGGCGCCACTTCCTGCGCGTGTCGCTCAAGTTCGCGGGGATGGCGGCCGCAGCCGGGATCGTCCAGCCCCACGCCTTCCAGCTCGTGAACGTCGCGCACGCCGCGACGGCACCCGGGGCGGATCCGGAGATCGCGTTTCGCTTCGCGTACGTCTCGGACACGCACCTGTACGCGCGCGGGATGACCCACCGCTTCGCGAAGGCCGCCGTGAAGGCGGTCGAGGACGTGAATGCGCTCGATCCGCAGCCGGACTTCGTGCTCTTCGGCGGCGACCTCGCGCAGCTCGGGCGACCCGACGAGCTGGAGCTCGGCCGGCAGATCCTGCGGGAGCTCGATGCGCCCGTGCGCATGATGGTCGGCGAGCACGACTGGTACCTCGACATGGGCGAGCTGTGGAAGGAGATGTTCGGGCCCGACCACTACTCCTTCGAGCACAAGGGGATCCACTTCGTCGTGCTGAACAGCGTCGTCGAGAAGGACTTCTGGACGGCCAAGGGCTACACGCCCGAGCAGCGCATGGCGATCGTCGCGGGGCTCGACGACAACCGGCAGAGCCCCTTCGAGGTCGGGGAGGCGCAGCGCGCATGGCTCGCGGCGGATCTCGCGGGCGTCGACGCGAAGACGCCGATCGCGATCTTCTCGCACTCGCCGCTCTACAAGCTCTACAAGCCGTGGAACTTCTGGACCGACGACGCCGAGCAGGTCCAGGCGATTCTCGCGCGCTTCGAGACCGTCTCGGTGATCCACGGCCACACGCACCAGCTGCTGACGAACCGGATCGGCAACATCCACTTCCACGGTCTCTTGTCGACCGCCTGGCCCTGGCCCTACGCGCCCGAAGGGCTCCCGGTGTACACGGTGCAGATGGCCCGCTCCGATCCCTTCAACCAGTTCGACGGCTGCGGCGATGGCCGCGTCGACGTGCGCAAGAGCGGTCGCGTCGACAAGCACTACAACCTCTGGTCCCGGAACCCGCGGGCGGTGACGGCGCAGCAGCTCGCGTCGGGGACGATCCCGGGCCCGGGCGGCTACGACGGCCCGTCCTACTGAGAGGAGGCGTGAGATGAAGATCCAATGGCTCCTGGCGGCGGCGTGCACGGGCGCTCTCTCGGCGGGACTCCTCGGCGCACCGCACGCGGGCGTGTCCGATCGCGAGGGGGATCGGCGCGCGAAGGTCGGCGCAGAGGACGCGTGGGCCTCGCGCGCGGTCTGGGCCTGCGATCAGCGCAAGCTCGTGATCGTCGAGGGGGTCCGCGCGGACCAGAGGATCCCTCCCGACCGCGCGCAGCTCGTCGCAGACGTGCTGATGGACCTGATGCGCTACTGCAACGAGGAGATCACTGCGAAGATCGCGACCGATCGGATGATCACGGTCGCGGCCAACGGGAAGGTCTACGAGCACTACGTCCCCGGCGGCCCGCTTCCGATCGCGAAGGCCTCCTTCGGCGAACCGACCAGGCGCGAGCAGAGGATCTGGCAGGCGGAGCTCGACAAGCTCGTGACCGAAGGCGACCGCCTGTTCCACAGCGACGAGCTCGGAACCAACGGCGTGGCCTGCGCGATGTGCCACCCGCACGCCTCGAACACCCACCCGGAGACCTATCCGAAGTTCCAGACCCAGCTCAAGAAGGTCGCGGTGCTCCGGGACATGGTGAACTGGTGCATCCTGAACCCGCTCGAAGGTCCCGAGCTCGCCGCCGACGACGACCGCATGCGCGCGCTCGAGGCCTACATCCTCGCGCAGCGCGCGGGCACTCCGCTCTGGGCCGGGAAGCACTAGCGGATCGCGCCCGCGATCGGAGAACGGGCTCGCGCGCCGGCCTCCCGAGTGGCGCCGCAGAAGTGGAATAGACTCCCGGAGCCCGGTGGCGCTCGCTGCCGCGGCTCCGGGGTGCCATGCTCAAGACCTTCCCCGCACAGATCGCATCGGTGATCCGGAGCCGGCACGGGCGCCGCAATCTGCGCGTGCTCGCGCGCTTCTTCCTCGTGCTCGCGCTCATGATCGGCCTCTACTCGGTCGGATTCCACCTGCTGATGCAGCGGGAGGGGCAACAGCACACCTGGATCACGGGCCTCTACTGGACCCTCACGGTGATGTCCACGCTCGGCTTCGGGGACATCACCTTCCACACGGACCTCGGCCGGGTGTTCTCGATCGTGGTGCTGCTCTCGGGCATGATGTTCCTGCTCGTCCTGCTGCCCTTCACCTTCATCGAGTTCTTCTACGAGCCCTGGATGACCGCGCAGGCCGCCGCGCGCGCGCCGGGCCAGCTTCCGCCGGAGACCCGCGGCCACGTGCTGCTCACGCACCACGACGCGGTGACGAGCGCCCTGATCCGGCGCCTGGTGCAGTACCAGTACCCCTACGCGCTCGTCGTCCCCGTCGTGGAGGAGGCGCTGCGCCTCCACGACCTCGGGCTGAACGTGGTCGTGGGCGATCTCGACGACCCGGAGACCTGGACGAAGGTGCGCGCCGACGCCGCGGCCCTCGTCGCGACCACCGCGAGCGACGTCCGGAACACGAACGTGGCCTTCACGGTGCGCGCGCTCGCGAAGGACCTGCCGATCATCGCCTCGGCGAGCGACGAGGCCTCGGTGGACATCCTGAAGCTCGCGGGCGCGAGCTACGTGCTGCGCCTCGAGGAGATGATCGGCCAGTCCTTCGCGCGGCGAACCGTGGGCGGGGACGCGATGTCGCACGTGATCGGGCAGTTCGACGATCTCCTGATCGCCGAGGCCACCGCGCATCGGACGCCGCTCGTCGGCAAGACGCTGCTCGAGACCCGGCTGCGCGAGAAGGTGGGGGTCACGGTCGTCGGCGTCTGGGAGCGCGGGCGCTTCGAGCCCGCGCGCTCCGAGACCGAGATCCGCGACAACACCGTGCTCGTGCTCGCGGGCTCGAAGCAGACCCTGTTCCGCTACGACGAGCTCTTCTGCATCTACAACGTCTCGAATGCGCCGGTCGTGATCCTGGGGGGCGGCCGCGTCGGGCGCGCGACCGCCCGCGCGCTCGCGCGGCGCGAGGTCGACTACCGGATCGTGGAGCTGCTCCCCGAGCGGGTCCGGGACCCCGAGAAGTACGTGCTCGGGAGCGCCGCCGACCTCGCGGTTCTCGAGAAAGCCGGCATCCGCGAGACCTCGAGCGTGATCATCACGCCCCACGACGACGACCTGAACGTGTACCTCACGATCTACTGCAGGCAGCTGCGCCCCGACATCCAGATCCTGAGCCGCGCCACCCACGAGCGGAACGTCGCGACGCTGCACCGCGCCGGCGCGGACAGCGTGCTGTCCTACGCGTCGATGGGGGCGGGCGCGGTGATGAACCTGCTGCAGCGCAACCGGATCCTGATGGTCGCGGAGGGCCTCGACCTCTTCGAGGTGCGCGTGCCGGCCGCGCTGGCCGGCCGCAGCATCGCGGAGTCCGGGATTCGCGAGCGCACGGGCTGCAGCGTCGTCGCGGTGCGCACCGAGCGCGGCATCGAGGTCGTCCCGAACCCCTTCGCGGTCCTGCCGGCCGACGCGGACATCGTGCTGATCGGCACCGCCGAGGCCGAGGAGTGCTTCCTCGAGATCTACGGCAAGAGCGGCGCGGAGGCTGCCTAGCGGGCGCCCGGGTCCAGGAGGACGGGCCCTGTGCTCTGGACCGAGGGCATCGCCCGTCGGGGTGCTCTGAAAGCGCCCCGACGTGTTCTGCGGAGCGGAAGCGCCAGCGGCGCTCTCGGGGCGTCTCACCTAGCGCCCGCGGGTAAGCCCCCGAGAAACTCGCCGAACGGGGGTGGCGGCCGCCCCTGTTGCCGATACATTCCCGGCCCGTTAGGAGGCGCTGCGGCGCGACCGAGGTCGTGCGGGCCAGGAGAATGTTGTCGTTCCGAGGCGGTTTGCGATCGACGCGTGCTATGGTGCTCGCTGCACGCCGGCCGAGAAGCTGTGGCACTTCGTCGCAACGATGGCCTCGGGTGTAAGGCTGCTCGAATATCAGCGCCGCGTGCCGGCGAGGCGCCCCAGCAGATGCGGGGCGCCGAAGCTTTCGCGTTCGATGCCGGGCTAGGGGTTCTTGGAGTGAGCTGCCCGCTCAAGCCGGCGTGACCCCGGGGCCCACTATCAAGAGAGAGGAAAGAGGGATGGCAAAGCCGAGAGACTGGGACAGCGTGATCGAGAAGCTCAACAAGAGCGCGAGCAGCAAGCTCCGGATCAAGATGGGCTCGCCCGGAAGCGCGCAGGTGACGCGCTGCCGACTGCTCGAGAAGTGGAAGAACCTCGACGCCTGGACCAAGAGCGAGCTCCTGTTCCTGGAGCGCAAGGGCCGCAAGGGCGGGATCCAGTCAAGACGCCGCCGCGCGTGAGGGCGGCAGCGTCAGGCGCAGGCCCGCCGCCTGCTCCAGATGCACCACGAGATCGCTCCAGTCGCGGTGGCCGAGACCCTCGGCCACCGCGGCGCGGAGTACCTCGGCAATCGCCGACGCGACGGGCGCCGGCACCCCGGACTCGCGCGCGAGATCCCGGATCAGCCCCGCGTCCTTGGCCGCGAGCTCGAGCGCGAACTGCGCCGGCCGGCCGCGCTCGTTGATGCCCTCGACGTAGCGATCGATGAAGAAATTGCCCGCTCCCGCGGTGCGCACGACGTCCACCATGCTGCGCAGGTCGACGCCGCCCCGCTCCGCGAGTGCGAGTCCTTCGAGCGAGACCCAGGTGCTCGTGAAGGCCAGCAGGCTGTTCACGAGCTTCGCGGTGTTGCCGCGGCCGAGCGGTCCGAGGTGGAAGCTCGCGCGCCCGAGCTTCTCGAGCACGGTCTTGACGCGCGCCACCGCGGCGTCCTCACCGCCCAGCATGAAGACCAGCATGCGCGACTGCGCTCCGACCGCGCCGCCCGTGAGCGGGCACTCGACGAGCTCGCAGCCCGCGCGCGCGAGCCGCTCGCCGAGCGCGCGCACGCGCGCGGGAGCGTTCGTCGAGAGATCGACCGCGATCTTCCCGCGGCCCGCGCCCCGCAGCCACTCCTCGGCGACGCGCTCGACGACGTCGGGCGTCGGCAGGCTCATCAGCGTGATCTCCGCGCTGCGCCCGACCTCCGCGGCGTTCGCACAGGCGCGAGCGCCCTTGTCGACGAGCGCCTGCACGCGCGCGGGATCGCTGTCGTAGACGCAGAGCGACTGACCGTCCGCCGCGAGATTCGCGGCCATGCCGCCGCCGATGTTCCCGAGCCCGATGAATCCGATCTGCATCGCCGACCTCGCCCTGCGCGCGCTCGCGAGCGCGCGCGCAGCTCTCCGTGGATCAGTAGTAGATCGTCGTCCGGTTTCCGATCCGGACGAGCTCACCCCGCTGGTTGGTCCAGCGCGTCTCGTTGACGAAGAAGAGCATCGTGCCGAGGCGCCCGCCCTCCTTCTCGTACGCCTGCGCGAGGCGACTCGTGTGGGTGATCAGGTCTCCGGGTCGGATCGGCGCGAAGTAGCGGTTCCGCTGTCCGCCGTTCAGCACGCGATGGCCCGGCTCGTTGCGCATGCCGCGCAGCCAGGGCTCGCCTTCGGGCGAGCGCAGCATCCAGGTGAAGGGGTTGAACTCGCGGGGCGCGACGAGTCCGCCCCAGGGCCCCGCGCTCGCGAGCGCTTCGTCGTAGAACTCGAGCGGCAGGCGTTCCGGGTACCAGGTCGCCATGGCCCAGCGCCGGATGTCGTTGGCTCCGACGGGCAGCGACTCGACGGGCTGCGTCGTCTCGCCGATGCGGCCGATCGTGGCGGCGTCGAGGTAGGTCCCGGGCTTCGGCAGCCGGGTCGGAGGCGCGGCCGCGGGCTCGGGCAGCACGAAGCCCTTGCCGTCGGTGTCGAAGAGGAGCAGCGTCGCCTCGCCCGGGCAGGTGTTCGCGCCGTGCTGATTCTCCACGGCGAGCTCGAGATGCGCGAGCCTCGCGCCGTCGCGGAGCTCCGTGCTCCGGACGACCGCCTTGCAGCGCAGGCGGTCGCCCTTCAGGTTCAGGCCGCGGAACTCGCAGCGGAAGTCGACGATGTCGCCGCGGCCCGCGAGCCAGTCGTAGAGCGCGTTGTGCAGATAGGAGATGCGCAGGTTGCCCATGCCGAAGACGTCGGGCTGGCCGGCCGCGACGGCGGCAGCCGGGTCCATGTGGATCGGGACGAACTCGTAGTTGACCGCCGCATAGCGGTTCCAGTGGGAGAGATCCGTCGTGCGCGTCCACTGCGGGAGCGCGTCTCCGGCCCGCAGGTCTTCGAAGCTCGGCGCGTCTGCCATCGGTCTCCCTGCTTCCCGGCTCGCCGGCCCCGATCTCCGACTCCTGCGCCCCGCTTGCGGCGCGCAGCGCCGCGCTCGGTCCGCCTCCTCGTTCCGTTCTCGAACGAGGAGCCCGCCCTCCGCGACCCGCGCATGATACGCGATGACACGTCCCGGAAGTGGGATAGGATCGCCTGCGCAGCGCCGGCATGGCGCGCTCGGAGGCAGCATGTCGATCAAGGACGGCGTCGTCTGCGACAGCGATCTGCACGTGATGGAGCCCCCGGATCTCTGGCAGCGCTACATCGATCCGGCCTTCAAGCACGCCGCCCCAGTCGGGCTCTCGGAGCTGCGGCGGGACATGCGCGTGAAGGTGAAGTCGCGTGTGATGCTCCGATCGGGCGCGGTGCGACCGCAGAGCGAGGCGGGCAGCGGCTGGCGGCGCGATCACGACGACGTGTACGCGGCCTCCGAGGCGCGCGGCTGGGACTCCGCCTCGCAGATCTCCGCGATGGACGCCGAGTGCGTCGACCTCGCGGTGCTCTTCCCCTCGCGCGGCCTCTTCGTGCTCGGACTCGATTCGGTCGAGATGATGGGCGTCGACGGTCTCGAGCCCGACTACGCGGCGGCGATCGCGCGCGCCTACAACGACTGGATGCGGGACTTCGTGGCGCTCGACCCGCAGCGCATGTTCGGCGCGGGCATGGTCGCGCCGCACGACGTTCCGAGCGCGGTCGCCGAGGCGCGCCGCTGCGTGGAGCGGCTCGGCTTCAAGGCGATCTTCCTCGCGCCGGGCTGCGTCAACCGGCGGCCCTGGCACCACCCCGCCTACGACCCGCTCTGGGCCGAGATCGAGCGCCTGAACGTCCCGCTCTCCTTCCACGGCGGCGGACAGACCTATCTCACGCCGGACTTCTCGCTCCAGGTCTTCGACAAGCTCATGATGTGGCACACCTTCTCGCAGCCGCTCGGGATCATGACGGTCACGGTGTCGCTCTGCTCCGGCGGCGTGCTCGAGCGCTTCCCGAAGCTGCGCGTGGCGCTGCTCGAGGGCAACTGCTCGTGGGCGCCGTGGCTGCTGCACCGCCTCGACGAGCACTACGAGTGGGTCGGCTGGCACGAGGCCAGGGATCTCAGCATGCGGCCCTCGGAGTACTTCAAGCGCAACTGCTTCCTCTCGGTCGAAGCCGACGAGGAGCCCGCGCGGCAGTACATCGAGTGGTTCGGCGACGCGAATCTGGTCTTCTCGACCGACTATCCTCACGGCGACTCGAAGTTCCCGCACGCGGTGGACTACTTCGCGAAGCTCCCGATCTCCGAAGAGTCGCAGCGCCGCATCGTCGGCGAGAACTGGAGCCGGCTCTACGACATCCCGCTCGTGAAGCGCGCTCCGCGGCCGTGATGGCCGGCCGCGACGGGAGGGCCTGAGGTGGCCGCGCCGGTGCGCGGGATCTGGCGATCCGCGCAGGAGGATCCCGCGCGCATCGCGCTGGTAGACGCCCAGGGCGCCCGCGTCTCGGCGGGAGAGCTCGTCGCGCATGCGAACCAGCTCGTGCACGCGCTGCGCGCGCGCGGCGCGGCTCCGGGCGACGTGATCGCGACGCTGCTCCCGAACGGCGCGCCGATGCTCGAAGTGCTCGCGGCGACGATGCAGGCGGGCTGGTACGTCACACCGCTCAACACGCACCTGGCAGCCGCCGAGATCGCCTACGTGCTGCGCGACAGTGGGGCGGTCGCGTTCGTCGCGCACGAGCGCTACGCGGAGCAGGCGCGGCGCGCGGCCGAGGAGGCGGGGCTGCCCGCGCACGCGCGGCACGCCGTGGGCCGCATCGAGGGATTCGGCTCCTACGCGGAGACCCTCGCTGCCGCGCCCGCGACCGCGCCCGCGGAGCGGCGCGCGGGCCAGTTCCTGCAGTACACCTCGGGCACGACCGGGCGTCCCAAGGGCATCAAGCGGCCGCTCGGCGCCGCGGCCGATGCCGATGCCCAGGCGATCGGCTACGCACGCGCGAGCCTCGGCCGCTTCGGCATCGAGCCCGGGGGTGACGGCGTCTTCCTCGTGACCTCGCCGATGTACCACACCGCGCCCCTCGCCTACGGCTGGTTCGCGCTGAACTTCGACTACCGGCTCGTGATGATGGACGCGTGGGACTCCGAGCGCGCGCTCGCGCTGATCGAGGCGCAGCGCGTGACGGCGACCCACATGGTGCCGACTCAGTTCCACCGCCTGCTGCAGCTGCCCGACGCGACGAAGCGGCGCTACGACACGCGCTCGCTGCGCCACGTGCTGCACGCCGCGGCGCCGTGTCCACCCGAGGTGAAGCGCCGGATGCTCGCGTGGTGGGGCCCGGTCGTCTACGAGTACTACGGCGCGACCGAGGGCGGCGGCACGCTCGCGACGCCCGAGCAGTGGCTGCGCTTCCCGGGCACCGTGGGCACGGCCTGGGAGGGCCACGAGGTCCGCATCTACGACGACGAAGGCAAGCTCTGTGCGCCGGGCCAGGTCGGGACGGTGTACCTGAAGCTGATGGGCGACTTCGAATACCGCGGCGACTCGGACAAGACCCGCAAGAACCGGATCGGGAACTTCTTCACCGTCGGCGACGTCGGCTGGCTCAACGAGGAGGGCTTCCTGTTCCTGTGCGACCGCAAGATCGACATGATCATCTCGGGCGGCGTGAACATCTATCCGGCCGAGATCGAGGCCGCGCTGCTCGAGCACCCCGCGGTCGGCGATGTCGCAGTGTTCGGGATTCCGGACGAGGAATGGGGGGAGCAGGTCAAGGCCGTGGTCGAGCCGGCGCCCGGCAGCGAGCCCTCGGAGCGCCTCGCGGGAGCGCTCCTGGAACACTGTTTGGAGCGGCTCGCGAAGTACAAGTGCCCGCGAAGCATCGATTTTTCGACTGCGCTGCCGCGGGATCCGAACGGCAAGCTGTACAAGCGCCTGTTGCGCGAGCCCTACTGGCAGGGGCGCGAGCGGCGGATCTAAGCTCGCGCTGGGAGGACCCTCCGATGGGAAAAGCCCATGACGATTCCCTTCGCCCCCGAGCGCTCGGATCGACCGGTCCGCGAACCGGGTCCCCAGCTCCCAGAGCGCCTGCCAGCGGCGAGCTCCTCTCCGAGGTGTTCGGATTGGAGGAGCCGGAGAGCGGCGCGCCTGCGCACGATCCGCTCGAGGCCGTCGGCGCGCGCGCGCTCGCGAGCCGCTTCTCCCTGCGGCGCGGCAGGACGCGCGGCGTCGGGGCGGCGCCTGCGGCGCGGGTCCCGCGCGCGCAGAATGCGCCGGGCGACGAGCTCGGTCCGCTGCTCGCCGAGCCCGGCGCGATCCGCTGGGAGGGCGCGATCTTCGAGCGCGTGAGCTCGATCGAGCAGCAGCTCCAGGAGGTCGAGGAGCGCCTCGGCAAGCGGATCCCGGAGGTCGAGGAGCGCCTGCTCCACCTGCTCGAGACGCGGCTCCTGCGCTTCGAGCGCGAGCTCGATTCGAGCCTGGCCGGCCTCTCGGAGCACATCTCGCGCGTCGGGGAGGGCAGCCGCTTCCGCCTGGGCCTGATCCTCGCGGGCACGCTCGTGCTCGTGCTGCTCTCGCTGCTCGTGGTGTTCCGGCTGATCTGAGCGCTAGGCGAAGCTCACACCCAGGAGGCTGCCGATCGCATAGCTGATCGCGCCGGCCCCTGCGCCGATGGCGAGCATGCGGAGTCCGCTCGGAACCGCGTTGCGGCCCGTGAAGAGCGAGAGCACGCCGCCGACGCCGAAGAGCGCGAGCGCGGTCAGCGCGACCGCGAGCGGAAGCGCCGCGGCGCGCAGGCCGATCAGGTAGGGCGAGAGCGGAAGCGCGGCACCCGCCGCGAAGGCCAGGAAGGACGAGCAGGCCGCGCCCCAGGGCGAGCCGAGCTGCTCGGGATCGAGGCCGAGCTCCTCGCGCGCGAGCACGTCGAGCGCGCGCTCCGGATCCGCGATCGTCTGCTTCGCGAGCGTCCTCGCCTGCTCGCGCGGCATGCCGCGGGCCGCATAGATCGACGCGAGCTCCCCGGCCTCCTCCTCGGGAAACTCCGCGAGCTCCTGGCGCTCGAGCTCGATCTGGTATTCGAAGAGCTCGCGTTGCGAGCGCACCGAGACGTACTCGCCGGCCGCCATCGAGAACGCGCCGGCCAGCATGCCCGCGGTGCCCGCGAGCAGCACCGCGGCGGGATCGCCCGTCGCGCCCGCGACCCCGAGGATCAGGCCGGCGTTCGAGACGAGTCCGTCGTTGACGCCGAAGACGGCCGCGCGCAGATTGCCGCCGCTCTGCACGCTGCGGTGGCGCTTGTCCTCGGCCTCCTGCGAGTGCGCGCGGCCCAGCGGATGCGCCTTCGAGTAGATCGAGAGTCCGCGCACCTTCATCGCCGCGAGCACGCCGCGCAGCGAGCGTGGGCCCAGGCGTCGCACGAGCCACGCGACGAGGCGTGTGCGCGCGTCCGCGTGGAAGGCGGCCGGCACGTGGCTGCCCGTCTCGGCCGCGCGCTTCGCCCAGATCCCGGCCTGCTCGAGGGAGTCCGCCGCGAGCTCGATGAAGAGCTCCCGGCGCGGCGTTCCGGCCTCCACCTCCGCGAGCACGAGATACAGGTGATGCGCGCGCATCTCCTCGCGCCAGCCCTCGAAGGCCGTCACGCGGTGTTCCCCGCCGCGGCGGGCGGATCCGCCGCAGCCGTGCCCTCGGTGTACTCGCGCATCAGCGCGAAGACGACGGAGAGGATCACCGGGCCGACGAAGAGCCCGATCACGCCGAAGCTCGCGAGCCCCCCGAGCACGCCGAAGAACACCAGCAGGAAGGGAATCCGCCCGCGGCCGCTGATCAGGAGCGGTCGCAGCACGTTGTCGGCGCTGCCGACGATCAGCACACCCCAGGCCGCCAGGCCGATCGCCGCACCCAGATGTCCGATGACTCCGAGCCAGACCGCCGAGAGCACGCAGAGCGAGGCCGCGCCTCCCGGTACGAAGGAGAGCGCCGCGGTCGCGGCGCCGAGCGCGAGCGGCGAAGGGACGCCGGCGACTGCGAGGCCCAGCGCGGCGAGCGTGCCCTGGACGGCCGCAGTGCCGAGCAGACCGAAGACGACCGCGCGCACGGCCTCGCCGATGCGGTCGAGGAAGAGCTCGGGCGCGCGCGGGAAGAGGCCCTGGGCGAGTCGCCGCGATGCCGCGACGAGCTCGGCGCCGTTCACGTAGAACACGAAGAGCGTGAGCAGCATGACGCCGAAGCCGAAGACGTTGCGCGCGATGCCGCCCGCGATGGCGACGAGCTGGCGCGAGAGCGCGCTGCCCCACTGCGCGAGCAGCTCCGAGGCGTGCTTGGGATCGGCGATCTGGGTCTCCTGCAGCAGCTGCAGGATGCGGTCTGCGAAGGGCAGCGCCATCACCCAGGGCGGGACGCCGCCCGTCTCGCGCCACTCGCGCACGAAGGTCACCAGCGCGCGCGCGTCGTCGGCCATCGCGGCGAGCAGGAAGGCGAGCGGAACCCCCACCCCGAGCGCGACGACTGCCGTGAACACGCCCGCCGCCACGCGCGGCCGGCGCGCGCGCTCGGCCACGTGCCGGTAGAGCGGCCAGGTGCAGTAGGCGAGGATCCCGGCCCACAGCATGGGCTGCAGGAAGGGGCGCAGCACGACGACGGCGGCGGCCCCGAGCGCGAGCACCGCGCCGACGCGCAGCACCGTGAGCGCGGGATTCATCGCAGGGTCGGCGCTCAGCGGCCGGCCGCCCCGCTGCCTGCGGGGCAGCTCACCCCGGTGCCGCCGAGACCGCAGTAGCCGTGCGGATTCTTGGCGAGGTACTGCTGGTGATAGTCCTCGGCGTAGTAGAACTCCGGGGCCTCGAGGATCTCCGTCGTGATCGCGCCGTAGCCCGCCCGCTCGAGCGCGCGCTGGAAGGCGTCGCGCGAGGCGATCGCCGCCGCGCGCTGCTCGCTCGTGTAGGTGTAGATCCCGGAGCGGTACTGGGTTCCGAGATCGTTGCCCTGGCGCATGCCCTGGGTCGGATCGTGGCTCTCCCAGAAGCGCGTGAGCAGCGCCGCGTAGCTCGTCCGCGCGGGATCGAAGACCACGCGCACGACCTCGGAGTGGCCCGTGCCGCCGCTGCAGACCTCCTCGTAGCTCGGGTTCGGCGTCTGGCCGGCCGCATAGCCGACCGAGGTCGAGTAGACCCCCGGCGCCTCCCAGAAGCGCCGCTCGGCGCCCCAGAAGCAGCCCATGCCGAAGAGCGCGAGCTGCGTGTGCTCCGGGAAGGGGGGCTCGAGCGGCGTGCCCAGGACGGCGTGGCGCGCGCCGACCTGCATCCGCTGCGCGCGGCCGGGCAGGGCCTGCCCCGGACGCGGCAGATCGAGCGACTTGTGGGCGAGGCGCATGCTGGACCCTCCGATCTCGCGGGGAGCGAGCAGGATACTCTCGGCCCCGGCTTCGTGCTGGCGCGGCGCTCGCGCGAAGCGCCCCGCTCAGGCGCCGCGGACGAGCTTCTGCAGCAGCGCGGGAAACGCCCGCTCCGCGATCGCGCGCATCTCGGCGTCGCTGCGGTCCTGGATCGGATGCTCGACGTAGTGGGCCAGCGGGTCGCAGCCGAGCGCGCGCGCCTGCGCCTCGGCGCCGTCCTCGAACTCGACGGTCGCGACGAAGAGCGAGGGGATGCCGCGCGCCTCCAGGTTCCGCATGTCGTGCACACTGCACGACGTGCAGCTGCCTCAATCGGCGAGCGCCTCGACCACCGCGTCGCAGCGGACCGCGATCTGCTGCAGCACCGCGTCCGGAGCGGGCTTCGTGAAGGTGGGCTTCCGGAAGCGGATCACCTCGGCGCCGCGCTCCGCGAGCAGCTCTTCGAGGCGGTCGAGGAAGCGGTCGCCGCGCGCCTTCGCGATGTCGAGCAGCCCGACGCGCAGGCCCGCGAGACGCTCGGGGCGCGGCAGGCGGGCGCGCAGCGCCGGAGTGCGCTCGGAGCCGGGGTCGAGCAGCACGCGCCTCGGCGGCTCGTCCGGACCGGCTCCCGCTCCTGCGCGAGGTTTCTGGCGTGCGCTCATCGCTCGATCTCCTTCCAGACGGGCTGGCTGCCCATCGCTCCATTGGCCCAGCCGCCGATCATCGCCGAGAAGAGCCCGGCGCGACCTCCGCAGTGCACGATCAGGATGCCGCCCGGCCGGAACTTCGGGAGCGTCTTCGCCGCGACGCTCTCGGGCATGCCCGCCTCGATGCCGCCCGCGCCGCAGACGAGCTCGTCGCCCGGGATCTGCAGCAGCTCGTGCAGGCGCCCGGCGAGCTTCTCGCGGCTCCAGCCCGCCTCGCGGAACAGGCGCGCGTGTTCCGGACCGACCGCGAGGATGCAGTCGAAGGCCAATACGGACTTGGGGTGGTGCAGCGTGCGCAGGTTCGCGGCGAAGGAGCGCGCGAGCGACTCCGGGCTGCGCGACTGCTGATCGACGATGCAGCGCGGCCCCTCGCCCGCGAAGAGCGTCACGCAGTCGGCTCCGGGAGGCGCGCCGAGCGAGACCGGGAGCGGCTCCCAGGGCGATCCCTCCTCGTCCTCCGCGAAGCAGAAGGAGAGCTTGCCCGGATTGCCGTGGGTCGCGCGGTCGACCTCGCCCGGGCGGCCGCCCCCGACGTTGCGGATCACGAGCTGCAGCGCGCGACCGATCGCGAGGTTCGCGCGGTTGCCCTGACCAAACACGTTGCGCCCCGAGCCCATGCCGAGCTCGCGGCGGATCGGCCCGTTCACGATCAGGACCGGACCCACGGGCATCGTCGTCGCGAGCACGCCGTGGATGTTGAAGGCGTCCGTGCAGGCGGCCTCGAGCGCCGCGAGCACGACCGGCAGCTGTTCGGGCAGGCAGCCCGCCATGACCGCGTTGATCGCGACCTTCTCGACCGTGCAGGGCACGAGGTCCGGCGGCACCACGGCGACGATCTGCTGCGGGTCGCGGCGCGTGCCCTCGAGCATCGCGAGCACGCGCCGCTCGGTCGGCGGTACGACCGGCAGGCCGTCCGTGAAGCCGCGCTCGAAGAGCGCCTCGATCTCGTCTTCGAGCGGGGCGAGCTCGATCCGCCGCGCGCGCAGGCGCGACGCGCCATAGCGAACCGCGAGCTCGGGCGCGCGCGCGGGATCGACCGCGAGCGAGCCGCAGCCCGGCCGCCATCCGGGCAGCCCCGCGCCGAGACCGCGGACGCCCGCGAGCGCCTCCCACTCCTCGCGCTGCCATCCCTGCGCGCGCTCGCGCTCGACGCCGGCCTCGACGCGCAGGAGCGTCGGCACGATCTCGATGCGGTGGTGCCAGGACTGCTCGAGCGAGCGGTCGTCGAAGACGCCGGGCACGCCGTCCGGAAAGCGAGGATCGTCCTGGCTGTAGATCGTGAGCGCGTGCACGCGCGCGAGCTCCGCGAGCACCGGCGCGACGAGCTCGCAGGTCGGGCACTCGCGCTTGACGAAGGCCACGAGCCCCGACGGCAGCGCGGGGCGGGTCGCGCTCATTCCTTGAGCTCGATCAGGATCTCGCGGTAGGGCAGCGAGCCGTGGTTCTCCGCGGTCTCGATGCCGCCCTTCCGGATGAACACGGTCGCGCCCGGGACGACGTTCGCCTCCGTGACGCCCGGATAGGGACCCTTGCTGTCGGGCTCGGCCACGCTGCGCACCTTGTCGCCCTCGAGCAGCACGAGGATGTAGTCGAGGTCGTGGCGGTGAACGGGGCCCTTCTCGCCCGGCGCGAGGCGCATCTCCCAGATCCGCACCTTCTCGTTCTCGAAGAGCACCTCGCTCGCGA